>Ga0209577_10000357_pt1 | contig 46500 bp, 47 predicted proteins | sample GraSoiAngelo_109_FD_185874 | JGI IMG/M metagenome (GOLD analysis project Ga0209577, IMG submission 185874) | Grasslands soil microbial communities from the Angelo Coastal Reserve, California, USA - 14_0903_12_20cm (SPAdes) (version 2) | ecosystem: Environmental > Terrestrial > Soil > Grasslands... | reverse complement strand
GGACGGCATCGAGGTCAGCAATGCCGGAGTAAACGTGGAAATCGAAGGCAATAACATTTCCGGGCTGGGGCCCAGCACGGGAATCAATCAATTCGGGATTTTTCTTCTGAATGGAGCCGTAGGTCAAGTCAAAGACAACATCATCACCGAAGGGGCGTGCGGCACGCTGTCGCCAACCGATTGCGTCAACTTGCGGAGCGAAGGCGTCGTGCTGAGACTCGTTGGGGATGGTACAGTGGTCGACCACAACGTCATCAACCATGCCCAGAGCGGCATTTTCCTCAATGCTGTCAACCGCGCTCGCATAACGAACAATCTGATTGGCAACATCGACGCGCTGGACGGCATCGATATGCAAGGTACGTCAAACAGCCTGGTGGATGGCAACATCATTTTCCATCTCACACCCCTAGAGAACTTGTCTGAGGGAGTGTTCGAGGGCTCAGGTCCCGGCTCTGCCGGAGGGATTGAGGGTAACAATGAGATTTCCAACAACACCGTGAACGACGCTTACTGCGGTGTGGCATTCGTCGCTACCAGCCACGTGGAGAACGGAAAATACTTCAATGTCCTTTATCCCGAGTTGATAAGCAACGGGCAGCCCGGCCCACCCCCAACAGAGCCTTAAGCGGACGATCTGAGGAGGCAACGCAGGAACTTTTCGGGGGATATTGCCGAAGATTCGGCTAGCGGTGAACGACGCGCCGGAAACGGTTGGTGCGCCGGGGAGCGGTGTCTTCGACGCCGGGTGGGGGTAGACAGGCCACCCCAGGTTGGGAGCTGCAGGGCAACCTTCGGTTGCTGTACGGGAACCATCAAGAAATCAGCGACTTGCGAAATTCCCTTCGCTACAGAGCGCCGGGGCAGCGCTCTCCGTTAACTTGTTGAATATAAAAAGGAATCTTGGCCCTCCCCTCTGCGCTGTAATGCCCTTGCTGCTCTGTGCCATCTGCCACTTCCCACAGGCAGTGGTTCCGGAGTGGAAACCGGATCGTTGATCCAGACCTCGCAAGGATGAGAGTTCTGTGCCTGTTGGCACCGGGATGACGGATGTTTCTTTACCGAACCCAGGTCCGAAACTTGGGATTGGGCATCCTGGTTTCCCTTCTCTCCACATAGACAAAAAAGATGATTGCTCATGCTGCCACGTCGAACCGAAAGTCGATGCAGAGGCTGTTAGGTTCGATTCTGGCCCCCGGCACCATCCACGCGTACAAGAGCCTCTTCCCCGAAGAGATTTATTCTTGCATTGGCTTTTAGAGCCGATTAGCCGGCAGCTTTACCACGTGATCGGCGCCGAGTCACTGGCATTGAGATGCACTTTTGCCGGGGCTGCGAGGGCTGCAAGCATGTCGAAGTCGAAGTCGCGAAATAGGTCGAGGCACATCAACTCTGGCACCTCGCTGTACTTGAGCGGATGCTCCAGCACATACCCCAGGCTCGGAATGGAATGTCGTGCGTCGAGAGAGGCAAACAATTGTGGTTCGAGCGCCGCGGAAGTGAGCGCGACAGATTGTGACCGCGGACCCGAGGTGATCACTGCCGTAGGCCGATGTGCGGCGCTCGCAGTAAGGATCGAGCCGGGAGTTGGGCTGCCATGCTGCAAGCCGGTGTTCAGCCATTCGGCCACGGCCACGACTTGAGCAGCCTCTAAACCCAGCGTGCGTTCGCCCAGTCCGTTGAGCATCTGCGAGTAGGAAGAAACACCCAAATCGCCAGTGCCGGGAATGTTCTGACCAAAGAAAAGCGGCTCGAGCGCGAGGACGCGCTTGCCGCTCGAGACCAGGTTCGCAACGTCGTCCGTGGCTGCCTTCATACCTTCATCGGCGATTAGGATCACTGCCGGCACATCATCCGCGGTGCGCACGGAGCGGAAAAGCACACCGGTGGCGCTCAAGCCGTTGCTGAAATCGAAGCGATAGGCATAGCTTTCGATCTCTTTTGTGTCCAGGCTGTTGATTACCCAAGCGCGCTCGACTTTCACCGGCTGATAGCGCGCCACGGCACGCATGAGCCCCCGTTTCGTTGAGGCGCTCGCATTGTCCGCGGTTTTGTGAATTGAGTGCGCCAGCGTTCGCGCCAGGCCGAGAATGGTCAGGTTGTCTTTGGGCAGGCCGACGACAAGATCGTCGTAGCTTCTGACTTCGCGGTCGGTGTCTTCATCTTCCACCGGCGAGGCGTTGAGCCCAAAGACGTTGTTCAGAAAGCGGTAAAGCGTTTCGCGGTTGTCGCGCTGATAATTGTGCGTACCGGGATCATAATTTTCGTGCCACTGAAGGTTTTGTTCGTGGCCGTAGAGCTTGAAGAAAGGCTGAATGTCGAAATACACGCCCTGTTTGACCACGCCGGCGCGAAAGCAGCAGTCATCCGTGGCGTTGTAGATGAGGAGAGTCGGGCGGGGCGCACGCATGGCCGCGAGCTGAGCGTAATCAACGCCCTGGCGGAAGTCGCTGGCGTTCTGCTCGGCATCGTCGCCGGCGTACTCGGGATGTTCAATGGCGGTGGTCAACGAACAAAAGCCGGCAACGGGAATGGCTGCAGTGACGCGGGGATCGAGCGAGCTGAGGACGATGGTCTGCCATCCGCCGCCAGAAAGGCCGGTGACGGCGATGCGCGCCTGGTCGACCCGCGGGTCGTTGTACAAGTAATCGAGGCCGCGGCGCATTTCGATATAAAACAAGCCGAGGCCGTTCGCACCGGCCAGGTCCAGATGGCCTACGAAGCTGTGGTCGTTCTCGGGCGAACTCAATTCACCAAACCCGAACCATTCCAGGCTGAGCGCCAGCATGCCGCGCCGCGCCTGATTAATGCAGCGTTTCTGTTTGTGCTCGACCGCTTTGCCGCCGCTGCCGTGGCCATGCACGTTGAGGACCGCCGGCATCTTTCCGGAGATGTGTTCAGGCTCGTATAACAGCGCCGCCGAATACATTCCAGGGACGACTTCATAGCGCAACTTGCGGATGCGGTAACCGCGACCTTCGAGTGTTCCTACTTGCTGAAATTTTGGCGGCGCATCGATCCACGCCTGCGGCCAACCGTGATGGATGACCGCCATTTCGTGGGCGCGTAGCCGCTCGGCCTCGGCGTCCCACTGAGTCGCATCCGGCGGCAGGCGCAGGGACGGAACGCGGGCCAGCATGAACTGACGCAACTGCTCGGCCACGACGGGTTCGGTTTGCAGCCGCTGCTGCAGTAACGGCGCGACGAGCTTGGCATCAGCTTGCGCGAGGGCGCGTGGCGCACCACAAAACAGCACGAAGAGAATGGCAACAGTTGTAGAGAGGCGAACCGAGAAATAGCCGGCAAAATCAACTCGCATTTGTTCGCCGCTCCAGTTCAAAAGTAGAACTTCAATGGAACCCACGTCCTATCTTTCGGCACGACGGCCGATTCCACCTTCAGAGATTATGGCCTTCACGCCGCAACCTCGAATCGGAAGTCAATTGTGTGGCTGTTATACGAGCCGGGCCCCCGGACCATTGTAACAGCCATCCTTCCGAGCAAATTACACGTGCCCGAAGCGATGTGGGTCTTCCCTTCCGGTGTCAGCGAGATTTTCTGGACGTGCTTCGCGATCTCAGCACGCACCGCCTGGAGCTCGCCGTGCAAGAGGCTCCGCAAATCCTTCAGGCGGGACTCGATGAATCGAAGCTCCAAAAGGCGTTCAGCTGGCGGACAGGGAGGTCACGAAGCAGTAGCGCATTGATGAGCGTAAAGGATCGCAATATTCGCGCCGATACCGAAAGCAAGCGACGGTAGTGCAACGCCCGTGAAGCCCGGATTAGTGCCCAGAACGCGAATAGTGTATCGCAAATTCTTCCAGAGCTGTCGCATAACAAGTACTTTCAGAACGAAGGCATGCAGCCTTCTCCACGTTTACGCCAACTGATAAGCGCTTTCAAAGGGCTCTGACTACTACGCGAGCTACAAGCCGACAGCCCACTAACGACAGTGTACTTTTCCTGTTTTATCTGCCTGATCAATGGAATCTGTGGCAGCTTCGCCGGTGATCAGGCGTGCGCCGCGGCTGAACGTCAAGTATTCGAATCCCCATTGGACGAAAACGAGGACGCGGCTCTGAAACTCGACGATGTAAATCAAGTGGATGAAGAGCCACATCAGCCAGGCGAGCAGCCCGGAAACGTGGACGCCAAAAATATTTGCCACTGCGGCCGCGCGGCCGATCACGGCCATTTCGCCCTTGTTGAAATAATGGAATGGCGGCAGCTCTTTCTTCCCTTCCAGGCGCGCACGGATGACTCTTGCCGCGTAAGCTCCGCCCTGCATCGCGACTTGCGCGACACCGGGAAGCGGCTTTCCTTTTTCATCGGCGGCGTGCGCGAGATCGCCGATGATGAAAATATTGGGGAAATGGGGAGCTGTTAGATCGCGATTCACCTTGATCCGGCCGCTTCGGTCCGTTTCCGCGTGCGTGCGCTCGGCAAGTTTCCTGCCAAAAGGAGTGGCCATGACACCGCCGGCCCAGAGCACGGTCTTTGCCGCCAGCTTTTCACTCGAGTCACCGCGTTTGAACGTGACACCTCCAGCGTCAATGTTCGTCACCATCACACCTTTGATCAGTTCCACGCCGAGGCGACTGACCAATTTCTCCGCTTTGGCTGACAGATCTTCGGGAAAGGGGCCCAGAACTCTTGGGGCGCCTTCCATCAAAATGATTCGCGCCTTCTGCGGGTCGATCTTTCGAAAATCGTGCCGAAGTGTCTCACGAGCGATTTCCGCAAGTGCTCCGGAAAGTTCGAGCCCCGTGGCGCCGGCCCCAACAATGATGAACGTAAGCCAGGCGCGCGCATCATCCGGTGTGCCGGCGCGCTCGGCACGTTCGAACGCGTATAAAATCTTGTGGCGGATCGCCGTGGCTTCTTCGATGGACTTCAGGCTGGGCGCCCACTCCCGCCAGGAGTCATTGCCGTAGTAGGAGGTCTGCGTTCCCGTGGCCACAATCAGGGAGTCGTAACCAAAAGTTGCGCCGTCCCGCAGAGTAACGCGGTTTGCCGCTGGATCGACGTCGATTGCCTCGCCCAGAAGTACTAGTGTGTTTTTCTGACGGCTCAGCACGCCGCGCAACGGAGCTGCAATTTCTCCGGGCGACAGCGAACCGGTAGCCACCTGGTACAACAATGGTTGAAAAAGATGAAAGTTTCGCCGGTCAATGAGCGTGACTTCAACAGGCACATGCTTCAGCTTTTGAGCCGCAGCCAGTCCGCCAAATCCGCCGCCGAGAATGACGACGCGATGTTTCTCCCCCATCGATTCTCTCCTGCACGCAACCCAGACTAAGTTGGTATCATCTCATCTACTGCGTAGTAGAGAAAAAGCACATGCGTTTTCATGACTCAGACGCAAGATTCCAGCTCCAGAAAAACACCCTGCGCTTTCTTTGCTCGGTGCTGATCAAGAGCGGAACTCGCGTTGAGATCTGCAAGTTGCTTGATCCTGATGTTTTTGAAGACCAGCTGCAACGCGTTGTTTTCGAGGAAATCCGCGAAATGGGATCCATTGATTCCCGCCGCTTGCGGGCACTCTTGCCCGCGCGTGTAACCAATCGCGGATTCCCGGACTTCGAGCTGAACGAGTTCCTCGCTCCGCACGAGGTCAGCGAGAAAGAAATCGATCAACTGTTTGAGAGTGCCTTGCAGCTTCTTGATCTCAGCCATCCGGACGAAGGACTTCGGGCGGACTAGCTATTCGATGAAATCCTCCACTCTTCGGTTCTTAAACCTTTTCGAGCCTCTGGCTTTCTGCGCCTATGTCGCGTGGTACATCTGGCAGCTCCAGACTACTTACTTCCTTGCATGGCTGGTTTTCCCCGTTTGGCTGCTCGCCAGTTTCGCAGTCCACAGGGACACTCCCAAAACAATGGGATGGCGGGCCGATAACTTGCTTTCCGCCGCAAAACGCTTCGGTGTCTTTTTCGCTCCCTGCATCGCGGGGCTTTGCATCGTGGGAATTCTGCTCGGTGCTTTGCATTCCCCCGTGCACCATCTTTTCGTTCCCAAGCATTTGTTTGGGTATATGGCCTTTTGCTTGCTCCAGCAGGTGGGGCTGAATTCCTACCTGACGAACCGACTCCTTGGAGCGACGGAAAGCCCGGCGCGCGCCTCGTTGCTTTCAGGCACAATTTTTGCAGCGCTTCACTGGCCGAATCCCGTGCTGGTTCCGCTCACTTTCATCGGCGGAGTCGCCATGGCCTGGCTCTTTGCCCGCGATCGCAACATCATTCTGCTCGCTATCGGGCAAGGCATTCTGGGCACTTTAGTTTGGTGGGCGTTTCCGGTTGCGTGGCATCACGCCATGCGCGTGGGGCCTGGCTTTTACACCTTTCACCTGCGATAGTTCGCTGGATCTACAGGTTCAAGTGGCCGTATTTCGCCGTGGAGGCGACGCCGGGGCCGCGATTCCCTTTCGCACTATTATTCCAGACGCCCGCAATCGCGAAGCCGCACTTCAGGCAAGCGCCGTCCTTAGTGTGATTCTCCAACACATCGTGCCAGGAGCGCCGGACGAGCAGTTCCTCGCACCTCGGACAATATGTATTCGCGCCATCACTGTAGATATTCCCTTCGTAGACGTACCGCAGGCCCACGTCCAGCGCGATCTGCCGTGCACGGTCAAGAGTCTTGGACGGCGTGCGCGGCTTGTCCTGAAGCTTGAAGTCCGGGTGAAACGCGGTGAAATGCAACGGCACGTCCGGCCCCAGATGAGTCAGAATCCATTCGGCAAGCTTCCGTGTTTCTGCGGGATCGTCATTCAAAGTTGGAATCATGAGGTTCGTGATTTCGAACCAGACTGATGTTTCGTTCTTCAGCCACGCCAGCGTCTCCAGCACCGGCTGAAGATGCGTCAGCGTAATTTTCCCGTAGAAATTCTCAGTGAAGGCTTTGAGGTCGACGTTCGCCGCGTCGATGTAATCGTAAATGTCGTGAAAGGCGTCATAGGTGATATAGCCGTTGGTGACCATCACCGTTTTCAGGCCATATTTCTTGGCCTCTTTGCAGATGTCGATGATGTATTCGCCCCAGATGGTCGGTTCGTTGTAAGTGAACGCGATGGAGTCGCAACCGTATTTCAAAGCCAGCAGCGGCACGTCTTCCGGCGGAACATGCTGCGAGCGCACCTGATCCGACCTCGATTTCGAAATGTCCCAATTCTGACAGAAAAAGCAGCCCATGTTGCAGCCCGCCGTGCCCATGCTAAAGACACGCGTGCCCGGCAGAAAATGATTCAGCGGCTTTTTCTCGATGGGGTCAACTTGCAGCGCGGCAGGCGCGCCATATCCCAGGCTAAAGAGCTTCCCATCTTGATTGATGCGAATGAAACAGAACCCCGCCTGACCGGGATGGACGTGACAATGGCGTGGACAAAGATAGCAGTGAACTCGTCCGCCTGGCTCCGCCTTCCACCAACGGGCCTCGTGCAACCGTTCTGTCTTCTGGAGGATCCTCAGCTCTTCCATGGGTCCTCCTCTCAGACAGCATTATACCTCCGGGCGGCGAGGTCCGCGCGAGCTATTCGAGTTTGTAGAGGGAATCTGTTCGACCTTCAGGCGTGGCGTCGGCGCTGAAAGCGGCGTCTCTCCGCCGCCCAGCCAACAAAGCGTTCCATATGTTGACGGTACTTCCAGGCGAGATGGAAGAACTTGCTGGCGGTCAGATCGGCGGCTTCTTTCCCTAGAAAAGTCTCAAAGCGCCACTGTAGATATGGACTTTTCCATGGCTTGAATCGATAGCCCCGAGCAGCATCCCAGTAGTACCGCAGCGTCTTGATCATTTCTTGCGCAATGGGCAAATTCGCCCAGCCTTCTTCGTTCCTATTTGAAAACTTAGAACTTACGACGCTCTCCTCAAGCGCTGAGACGCCGCACCCAAATGCGTGTTGTGGCTGGTTTGCCGAGGTGCATGGTCTTCCCACCGGAACGCAGAGTCATCGTTTCATCGTATTCGCGCTTCAGCACTTCAACGGTCGTCGCGGGACGCAAGTGCAGACCCTCCAGAAATTCCAGGAACTGCTCATCCTTCTCGTAAACGCACAGTATTTCGGCCGCTTCCTCTGCGCGCAAATCCGACAGCAATACCGCTCCCTGCTTCCTCAGCTTGGCGATTCCTCCACGCAGAGGAACGCCGTGCGGGCACGACTTTTTGTCGCCGAAGCGCTTCAGAAGTAGCGCTTCCACTTCCGGCGAAATGGCATGTTCCATTCGCTCGGCCTCGTCGTGAGCTTTCGCCCAGGACAACCCGATCACTTCCGTCAGCAGCATCTCCGCAAGCTGGTGCCGCAGCGCCAGGTGTTCTGCAAACTTTCTTCCTTGCTGCGTCAGATCGATTCGCCCGCTGCGCTGCACGCGCACGTGACCATCGCGTGTCATGCGCTTCAATGCCGCAGTCACGGCCGGAGGAGTAACGTTTAATTCCTCGGCCAGCCGCGCGCTGATGGGCGTGTGGTTCTCCTCCAGCATTTCCCAAATCGCCTTCAGATAATCTTCCTGCGATACGCTTGTCTTTTCTCGACGCAACGCAACTCCTATTTTGCCGTTGTCTTGTTCTCTCGCTTCTCCCTCAGGCCCATAGCCAGCTGGTTTACGCGCCGCTTGATGCCTTCGAACACCCTTTGATACGTCTCCGGGACGGCCCCGTAAGGATCCTGGACGATCCAGTCCTCGACTTTCGCTTGATCCCAGAAGGTTTCTTCCCTAGGTCTGCCAGTCATGTTGATGATGATATCCGCGGCGTCGCCAGCCTCTCGGGTGAGCGCTTCGGAAGTCAGGCCGTCTGCGGAATAGCCATTTTGCATCAGCGTTTGCCTGGTTTGTTCGGCGATGGAACCCATCGGACTCAAACCAGCGCTGGAAGGTTCGATCACATCCGCGGCGTCATAGCGCGCAATGGCTTCGGCCATGGGACTCCGGCAGGCGTTCCCCACGCACACGAAGAGAACTCTCGTCCGGCTTGAACGCCGGGCGCCAGAATTTGCCTTCTTTTCTTTTCCCACGATTAGGTCTTCGAGCAGCCTGATGCTTGATTCGTTCCCGCCCCCACAAGACTGAGGAAATGTTCATGCACAGTGGTATCGTCTGTCAATTCAGGATGGAAGGTGGCCGCCATAATCTGGTCCCGCTGCACCAGTGCGGGCTTCCCAGCGTACTCCGCGAGAACCTCCACGCCCGGCCCGGCCCGTTCGATGATGGGGCCACGAATGAAGACCATTTCCAGCGGCTCCTTCTTCAGTTTCGTCGGGCCGCTAACCACGTCGCTGGCGATTTGCCGCCCGTAGGCATTCCGAAGCACAGTCATGTCCAACAGTTTCAAGGAATCCTGCCTCGGATTCTCCACTTTCGTAGCGAGTAGTATGGCTCCGGCACACGTCCCGAAGATCGCTCCACCCTGCTCCGCGAATTTCCCAATGGCGTCCCCCAGGCCCTCTTCCTGGAGGAACTGCAACTGTGTTGTGCTCTCGCCACCGGGCAGAATCAACCCGTCGCAGCCCGCGAGATGGGCGGGAGCACGAACTTCCACCGTTTCCGCGCCGAGCCTCGCCAACATCGCCGCGTGCGCCTCAAAGTCTCCCTGAACCGCCAAAATCCCGATCTTCACGCCACGCACTTCACACGTTCCTTGAAGGGGCGCAGCACGCTGCGCCCTATCATCCAGACGGAGAACTCGCTTACTCACCATCCCCGCGTGGACAACATGTCCTTCTCTTCCATCTGCCGCACATCCAGTCCCCGCATGGCTTCGCCCAGCTCCTCGTGAGCTTCGAGCACGGCCTTGGCATCCTCGAAATGCGTCGCCGCCTTCACAACCGCCTTCGCGCGAGTCTCGGGATCGCTGGACTTAAAAATGCCTGACCCGACGAATACCGCTTCCGCGCCCAGACGCCGCACCAGTGCCGCGTCCGCCGGAGTAGCGATGCCGCCCGCGGAAAAATTCGGCACCGGCAGCTTGCCGGTTTTGGCGATCTGGCGAATCAGTTCGAGCGGCGCGCCCAGACCCTTCGCTTCGCGCATCAGTTCGTCGTCGCGCATGGTGGTCAACTTCTTCATCTGACTGACGATCGTGCGCATGTGCCGAACCGCTTCCACGACGTTTCCGGAACCTGCTTCTCCCTTGGTGCGAATCATCGCCGCGCCTTCGGCGATGCGTCGCAGCGCTTCGCCCAGATTGCGCGCGCCGCAAACAAACGGCACGCGGTAATCGTGCTTCCAGATGTGATTCTCTTCGTCGGCCGGCGTCAACACCTCGCTCTCGTCGATGAAGTCCACTTCCAGCGCCTGCAGCACTTCCGCTTCCGCGAAGTGCCCGATGCGCACCTTGGCCATCACCGGAATCGACACCGTAGCCATGATTTCGCGAATCACTTTGATCGACGCCATGCGCGCCACTCCGCCTTCTTTGCGGATATCCGAAGGCACGCGCTCCAGCGCCATCACCGCGCACGCGCCGGCCTGTTCGGCGATTTTCGCCTGCTCGGCGTTCGTGACGTCCATGATCACCCCGCCCTTGAGCATCTCCGCCAGGCCGACCTTCACGCGCCACTCATTCGATCCCTTCGTTCCGCTGCCGCTTCCATTCGCCTTCTTCGCGTCCATTTCGTTTCTCCTCTCGCTCCTTGAACTTCTCGACGGTGTTACTCCGTCAAATCTTCTTCACTGATGCCCGATCACTACAAATCTGCCTTTGCTCCGCGCTAGAACCTCTCCGGCATCATTGCGAATCTCGCCGGTCATGAACAGGTTTCTTCCCTTCTGATCCGACTCCCGTCCCTCCACAACAATTTCACTCTGCACGTTCACGGGCTTCAGGTACTCCACCGTCAGTTCTGCCGTCACCGCGCGAACCTCGTGAAACCGGCAGACCTTCCCCATCGCTTCATCCAAAAGCGTCGCGATAATTCCGCCGTGGGCAAATCCTCCGCCACCCTGGTACCTCTCCCCTAAAACAAAGCGGCCCACGACTTTGCGATTGACGTTGTCCTGCTCAAACGTCAATTTCATCCCGCCGGCATTGTCTCCCCCGCAGCCAAAGCATTTGTTCGCCGGATTCGGCGCCAGCGTAATCGTCTCGCTCAATTCTTGCCTTTTTTCTTTACTTGGTTACTTCTTTGTCTCATTTCTTCAGACCAGCGCCACTCGGCTGCGTTCCGCCCTGCGGACTCCGCGCTGCCGTTTGCGCATCTCAATCTTCAGCAATTCCGCGAGCGTGGCCACGCCGCGCGCAATCTGCTTTTCATCCAGGCTGGCAAAGCCCAGCCGCAGCGTATTCGGCAGCGGGGCTTGCACGTAGAAGTACCGTCCCGGCGCAAACAGCACGCCGCGTTCTTTCACGTGGATGAGCAATTCGCTCGCATCGAATCCCGGCGGCAGCTCCAACCATAGACACATGCCACCCTCGGGCGGTGTCCAGCGTGTGCCTTCCGGCATGTTCTTGCGCAGCGCTTCATCCAATGCCGCCAGGCGTGAAGTGTAGACCTTGCGCATCTTCGCGAGGTGCTTGCTGAAAAGTCCGCGCCGCAGAAATTCCGCGAGTGTAGCTTGCGCCAGCTGATCGGTGTGCAGGTCGGTCGTCTGCTTCACCACCCGCAATCGTTCAATCGCCGCCGCCGGAGCGACAATCCATCCCACTCGCAAGCCAGGAAACGCCACTTTCGCAAAGCTGTCGATATGAATGACTAGGTTCGAGCGGTCGAGCTGCTTGAGCGAGGGAATGCGTTCCTCGCGCGCATGCAGCCGCGCGTAAATGTAGTCTTCCACTACCGGCACCTGGTGTCGCCCGGCCAGCTCCAATACCTTGCGCCGCGACGCCAGCGGCATCGATGTTCCTGTCGGGTTTTGAAAGTCCGGGGTGAGCAGGATGAGCTTGACGCGGTTCGCCGCCAGCGTCGCCTCCAGCGCTTCCAGATCGAGTCCCAGCGGCGTCCCCGGCTCCGCGTGGGTTCTCATCGGAACACTCAGGCACCTTGCGCGGGCACCATGGAAGATCGCTACCGCTCCTGGATAGGTGGGGTTTTCCATAATCACGGAATCGCCCTGACGCACAAACGCTTTGCTAATCAGATCGAACGACTGCTGACATCCATCGGTGATGAGCAGGTTTTCATCTTTGGCCGCGATACCGTCGTGATGCAGCATCTCGAGCAGCGCCTCTTTCAAAGGCGGATAGCCATCCGACGGACCCAGATTCAAGACTTCCGTCCCTTCGCGACGAAGCACTGCGTTCACACAAGTCTGGAGTTCTTCGATGGGAAAGAACTCCTCTGCCGGACGCGCCATCACAAAAGAGAGAGCATCTTCCGGCACATTGGCAGTGAGGCGGCTAAGGATCTCTTCCCCGCGTTCATCTGCGAACAGCAGTTCCCACCGAATTCCCCCGTTTCCATTCAGCACCGGAGGCGCCGGCGGCGTGATTTTTAGGCCGTTGCCGTTCCCCTTGATGAACGTGCCGCGCCCCACGTGGCCCTGAATCAGGCCTTCGGATTCCAGTTCGGCATAAGCATTCGCCACCGTCGTGCGATGAACGCCGAGCATGGTCGCGAGCTCACGGCTGGCCGGGATGCGGTCGCCGGGGCGCAAATCTCCCGCATGAACGAGGGCGCGCAATTGGTCGCGAAGTTGGATGTACAGCGGAACGTGACTCTGTGGCTGGAGATGGAGTGGCAGCATTGTCTCTCACCTTCGGCCAATTCTACCAGATATTGGCCTGTTGCAAGAGCCAATTTGTCTCCGCCCTCCGACCGCTACGTCCGGCCCAGCACCAGGCGGTCTACCCGCCGGCTCACCTCTCGGGGGTAGGCCCCGTCGCCCCCTTTGAGCTCGATCGTGGCGCTCCCCGAGTAGCCAATTTCACTACAGGCTTCACGAACAGCCTGCCAGTCCACGTCGCCATCACCGAGGTTGGCCCACTCATACTCACTTTCCTTGCATTTGAAGTCTTTCAAGTGGATCTTGACGACCGCTTCCACAAATTTCGTTTTCATCGAGGGGTCGTCTTGTGCCCGATCCGCCCGTTGGTCTCCCCCGCTTCGAGGTCGCGAATGCACAGAGTCGTCAGATCTTTCTCATCGCATTGATAAATCTGCTTGATCGGCAAGTCCTCATCCTGTACCTGGTACTGCCCCGAGGCCATGTCCTGCGCATCATCGGCTGATGAAGTCACCACCGTGCTGCCCTCCCGCACGCGCACCCGAAACTGCCTCGACGACGGTTCGTAATTCGCGTAACTGAAGCAGTGTTTAATGCAAGCGCGCTCGGCGGCGTGCCCTACAAATTCCATCCGTGAATCCTCCGGCGCTTCAATCGTCACAATCACCCGCGTCCACGGCGCCAGCTTGCTCACTAGCTCCTCGGAGTGCTCTTCCAGGCGGTTCAGCCATCCGGTGTCTTGATACAGAAACGCGAAAAAAATCCCCGCGCAAATTCCGAATCCTGCCAAATGCCATTTTCGCGGCTTGATGCTTCCCATCACGCAAAGACCGAAAATGGCCGAAATCGTTGTCAGCCGGGATCCCAGCAACCCGATCCACCCTCCCTCTGGAGACGGACGCAGATTTTCAGGGAGAAGCCCGGTCGCGCAAAACGTCACCGCGTACAATTCGAACGGCAATTGGAATTGCCGCCACCAATCGTTTTCCTTCCTGCGCGAATACAGGTCCGTCCCTGCGCAAGCAAGCCCGAAGAAAAACGCCGCACCCGCCAGCCAAAAGTACCGCTTTCCGAAGAGCCCCAGTTGATCCGCGCCGTTATAAAGATAGAACGGTCCGCGATCCCAATCTCCGAGCAGCGAAGCCCGGCGCGCAACGTACCAGCGTGCCGCAACGAATCCGCCAGCCGCGGCCATCGGCAGCGGCACTTTCCACCACCCCGGCAATCTTGCTCTAATCTTGATGTACGCGCACGTGCCAACCAGCCACAGAAAACCTATCGGGTGAGCAAACATCGCCAGCAGTGCGAACGGCGGGGCGGCGATCCAATCGCTCCGCCGCGCTCGCCAAAGAATCGCCAACCCGAAGCAAGCCACCCCGACCGACAAATAATAGTTCATGAAACCCATGTTGAACGAATAGCCGTACGCCAACATGGCCATGCAGGGAGTGAGATACCACGGTGGACGCTCCGTTACCGCCGCGGCAAAGGCAAAGACTCCCCAGAAAAAAATCAGCACGCAAATGGAAACAACCATCTTCTGCCCTACGGCAATACCCACAAGCTTCGCCACTTGTAGCAAGGCGACATCAAACAATACATTGTTCCATTGCTTGGCAATGTAGAGCCCCGGCGCTTGCCCCTTTTCGATCAATTGCGCCAGCCACGCGTTATAGACGTGGCTCGCCAGATCACCGGCCTCCGTGCGCCGGTGCCACACGCACGGGATAACGAGTACAACGGATAGAAACAGGACGCGCAGCTTGGATTCGCGCAGAAACGCGGTCACACCGGCGGACTGAATGCCAGTCGCCGCCATTCTTACCTGGAGATCACGAAGTTGTTTCGTCAAGATCGTTCCGGGCGATTCTACAATTGAAGAGCCTCGGTTCTCCCTGAGATTCAGTGATATTATCCCTCCTTCCCGAAACAAAGGAGGAGTCGTGCAGGCGAGATCGCGCCCGGTGTGCGCGGTCGCCGGAATTTTATCGGACCACTTCGATGGGTGCTCCAGGGAGCGCTGCTTCTCTCCGTGAGCCTGCAGCCTGCCGGTCTCGCCCGCGGGCAGGAACCTGGGCCGGCAGCAAAGTGTTCCCCCGCGGCGCGAATTGATCCGGCGAAGGGCTACCTATGGCGCCACAATTGTCGCCGACCCTTGCCGCCGGCTGGAAGACCAAAAAGCCCCGAGAGCCGGGCGTGGATTGATGCCCAGCAAAAGTACACGGAAGGCATACTTTCAAGGCTCGCGGGCGGCACGGAACTAAGCAAGCGGCTCACGGATCTCCTCTGTACCGATTCCTTCCAATGGGCCGGTGGAACGAGGCGGGCGCTATTTTTTCCGCAAGCAGTTCGCCGGCCAGGAGCTCTCTCTTCGGTGGCCGCAGTCAGTAACGAGAAGTCCCTCTTTTACCCGACCTTCGCGGGCGATCGTTTTTCTGACGAATTGCGAAGCTCCCCAGTGGCACGTTTTTCGACAAGCTTGGCGACGCCGCAGGGCGAACACGGGCGTGAAGTTGTTCCGGCCAGCGAGGTCCACTTGGCATCCAGAGTTCGATGTCAGCGAAACGACGTACTACTGGCCCCTCGTGCTTGTTTGGGCCGAGCGCGGCGGATTTCTTGCCGACGCGAATCTTCGCGGCGGTGGAGAATTCGGCGAGCTCTACGACACGAAGGCCGGCCACTCCGGCGGACGGCCCATCAACAAGATCATTGAGGAAAATACCGTCATCCTCAGCTACCTGTTCTGGCAGCTAGATGTTCCCGCAAACTGAAACGCACCAGAAAATCGAAAGACGGGAGACGGCCTTCCTTGGGGTGACGAAAACTTCTTATTCCGTGCAGGGAGTGGGACCTCCCTAGGAGAATTGAGCAGTGACGTCTCCCATCGGACATCGACCCACTTCTGTCCCTTGGAGCAGTACCCCCCGACGTGCCCATCCCTCAAGCTAGAAACATGCATTAAGTGGCTCCCGGTGCGTTCTACAGTTGGTGATGCGCAAAGTACTCCATCTCGGTATCGTCTGGGCAGCAATATCCGTAGCAGGCTGTGCCGGAACTGCCCTCAGCACCAAGCAGCCTCCTCCACCGCCGCCGTCTTCGATCAGTGTAGTCGTGTCACCGCCCTCGGCGAACATCCGCGCTGCTGACCCTTTTCCATTCGCTGTCGCTGTGTCGGGAACCACAAACACCGCGGTCACCTGGTACATCAACACCACTCCCGGCGGTTCGGGCACGCTCGGAACGATTAGCACCAGCGGAAACTACACCGCGCCAGTTGCTCTTCCAAATCCCAATACCATTACCGTTCGCGCCACCAGCGCCGCAGACGCTTCCGCCAGTGGAACGAGCACCGTCACCCTTCTGAATCCGACACCGGTTCTCACCGGCGTCAATCCCGCAAGCGTAGGCACGGGAAATTTCTCACTCACAGTGACCGGAAGCAAATTTGTGAGCGGCGCCCAGGTCTTCTTTGGCACGGCCCCACTCCAAACGACATTCGTTTCCACCACGCAGCTTGCGGCCACAGGTTCAGCTTCTTCCGCTGGCACCTACCCCATAACTGTGACCAACCCTTCTCCCGGAACCAGCTCCTCTTCCAGCGTCAATCTTCAGGTCACCGGCTCACCGCAACCTTCCAACTGTGGCAGCATGTCGCTCGGTCAAGGCGCGAATCTTGGAGGCTTCGTGCCGTTTCCTGCAGACAGTTTATGGAACACTGATATTTCCTCCGCTCCGGTGGATCCCAATTCCACTGCGGTCGTCAATTTCATCGGGAGCGGCGTTGGCATCCACGCGGACTTCGGGGCGGGCCAGTATCAGGGCTCCACGATCGGCATTCCCTACCTGATCATTGGTGCGCAACAGCCGCCGGTCACCGTGAACTTCACCGCTTATGGCAGCGAAAGCGATCCCGGGCCATGCCGGTTCCCGTCACGGCGCCAATCGAGGGCGACCCCAATCCTGGCACGGGCGACCGTCACGTACTGGTTCTCGACAATTCGACTTGCTTCCTCTACGAACTCTACAGTTCTTATGTCTCCGGAAATTCCTGGAACGCCGGCTCGGCGGCAGTTTGGGATCTGCTTTCGAACGAACAGCGTCCTTACACATGGACCAGCGCCGATGCCGCCGGACTCCCGATCTTCCCCGGACTCGCGCGATACGATGAAGTCGCCGCCGGAAAGATTTCCCACGCCCTGCGTTTCACGCTGCAACAAAGCCGCGCCGCGTTCATTCCTCCCGCTTCGCACTGGGCTGCAAATTCCAGCAATGTAAACGCGGCTCCCATGGGAATGCGCATGCGCCTGAAGGTCAGCTTTGACGTTTCCGGATATTCCGCCGCGAACCAGGTGATCCTGAACGCGCTGAAAAAATACGGCATGATCATGGCCGACAACGGATCGAATCTGTATCTCAGCGGCGAGCCAGATGACCGCTGGGATAACAACGACCTCCACGCTCTCGGTCAGGTGAAAGCTTCCGACTTCGAAGTGATTCAGATGACGCCGCTGTACACGCAGAACACCGTTCCCACCGGAGCGCCGCCGCAAATCACTTCCTTCACGGCGAGTTCGAATTCCATTTCAGCCGGCACGCAGGTCACTTTGTCCTGGCTGGTAAGCGGCGCTTCTTATGTAATTGTTTCCCCAGATGCTGGCGCCGTTCGAAGCACCAGCATCACCGTCGCGCCAGCGCAGTCCAGCACCTACACGCTTTACGCCACGAACCCCTATGGCCGCACTAGCGCAACCGTCGCCGTCGCCGTTCACTAGGCAAAGCAAACAAACCAGGATTTTTCGGAACGTGCAGACGGAGACAGGTGATATGTCACACGCCGTAGACGGCCTGCGAAGCGGAATCCGCACCGAACGATACGATTCGAACCTACTTGGAAGCTTCGTTTTCGCCGAGACGCTTCAAGCGATCGCGCAAGCGCCGCTGCAACGGCGTGGGCGTGTTGGGATTGAAAGCTACGAGATACCACAGCGGCTGGCTGCGGTCCCGGCTCAGCCAGGTCAATGTGGAAGCGTCCGCGTTGGGATGCCGCGCCACATTTTCACGAATCGCCCCATACGGATGTTTCGCAAGCTTGTTCAGCGTCTTGGCATTGGCTCGCGGATGCTCGCTGATCAGCCGCAGCAGATAAAAATCCTCTTCCGGAGCTTGCTTGACAAGTTTCTCCAGCATTTCCGGCTTCGCATCCGAGCTTAGGACTAGCCCGATCTTTTCATCCCAGGCGGTATTAATCTGATTCAAATCGCGGGTGCGCGCATGAATCAATTCTTCCAGAATGCGCCGCTCCTGCTGCATGCGGGCGATCGGCAGCTCCGTGCCCTCGAGGGAATCGAGAACGCGGAGAAGGTGTTGCCTCTCGCCAAAAACGATTTGCGAGGTGCGCGTGGACGCACCCTTTTCCCTTTCCTTGTGCTGAACCAGGTCGGAACGTCGCATTGTTTGGTTGCTCCAGCCCAATCCCTTCCCAAGCTCTTTGACGGACCGGGCGTTTACTACAGCATTTGAATCATATGGCACACGAAGGGCATGAATCGCTTCATCGTGGCTTAGCGAATTATGTTACGCGTGCGCGATGGGGTAAAGTTTGGAGCGAGCCGCGTGTGCCCGAAGTGCAACCGCCTGCCGTCGCGGTTTTGAAATGCATTCAATGAGGGAACAAGAAGATGTCCGCATTCGAAGAGCACAAAGAAGAACTGGAAAAATTCGAGCAGATGTTTGGCCGCGAGCGAGGCCGGCTGGCGGTGTCGCTCGACCGTCTTACCAATGCCCTGGTTCTGGTGGGACAGCACGGGGTCTACTGCACCAGCCAACGGACTCCGGCAGTGCCGGCGATGGACCTGCGCATCATCAATCAAGAGTTGGTGCATGCGAAAGAATTGGTGCAATCCGTAATGGAAGAGCTCCGGCGTGCGAGAGAAAAGCAGGAGAATTGAACATTGGAAAAGGGAAATTAGAAACTAAAAATTAAGAACGAAAACCATCGAATTTGAGGTGGCCGGTACGCAGGAATATCTATTCCGGCTGCAAAAATGGATTCAGGTGGCGCTCGCTCCCGATGGTGGTGACGGGGCCGTGGCCCGGATGGACGATGGTCTCGTCCGGCAGATGCATCAGTTTTGAGCGCAGTGAATCCATGATTTGGTCCATGGAGCCGCCCCACAGGTCGGTGCGGCCGATGCTGCCGGCGAAAAGTGTGTCTCCGGAAAAAAGCTGAGGCGTGCGAGGCGCGATTTTCTCCGGTTCATCCTGAGGCATGCTGTGCGCGGCGTCCTCTTCGGTAGCTGGCTTTTTCAGCAAATCAGTGAGGGCGATTTTCTCGCCGGCCTCATCCAGAACGGTGCGTATTGCCGGTGCGCCGGTGACCTTGCCGGCGTCGTGCGGGAGATACAGAGAAACGCTGCCCAGCGTGTGGCCCGGCGTATGAATGACCTGCGCTTCAAACGATCCCCAGCGAAGAATGTCGCCTTCCTTCAGCAATTGATCTACCTCGGTGAGTTCCGGCGGGTGGACGCCGAAGAAGGACGCCTGCATGTCCATCGCCTGATAGAGCGGCAGGTCGTCGCGATGCATGAGCACGGGAGCGCCCGTGTATCGATGAAGTTTACTCAAGCCGCCGACGTGATCGATGTGGGCGTGGCTGCTGACGATGACCTTTACGGTGAGCTTATGACGGCCAAGAAGGTCCAGGATGCGATTTACTTCGTCGCCGGGGTCCACCACCAGCGCTTCTCGCGTGACCGGGTCACCGATGATGGAGCAGTTGCACTGCAATACCCCTACGGGGATGGTGATGTGAATCAATCCATCAGTCGCGGCATTGAGTACAGGTCGGCCATCGCTCATGACGGGGATTATATCATCTGTGATGAAACGACATGCGGCAGGGCGGCGCGGCTGCTTCGTTCCTTGATACCATGCCCTTTGTCTGACTGTACTTTGATTGACTGTCCTTTGCTACACTGCATACCAGGGTGCGCGAACGCGTGGAAATGGCTTCGCCTGCTACAGCTCTGAACACTCCGCTCGCGGCGATGCACGCTGCCGCAGGCGCGAAGATGGGCGTTTGGCTCGGCTGTGCCCTGCCGGATGACTTTGGCGATGCGGCCGCCGAGTATCGCTATGCGCTAGAGACGGTGGCGCTGATCGACAAGGACTACCGCGCCTATCTCTCCTTCACCGGCCCCGACCGCGCACGCTACTTGAACGCCATCCTGACGAACAACATCAAAGACCTCCGCGAAGGCCACGGCGTCGCTTCGCTGCTGCTGAATCCGCAAGGGCACATTCTTGCGGAGATCGAGGCCTATGCGTTTGCAGACCGGCTCTTTTGCGTGTCGTACGCGATGATTCGCGAGCGGCTGGTCGAGTGGCTGGACAAATACATCATCATGGACGACGTCACCCTGACCGATGAGACGACATGCCACGGCACGTTGGCTCTGGAGGGTCCGAAGGCCGCCGCGATTGTTCAAGAATTGTCCGGCGTCGACCTCACGAAGTTTGAGGACCTTTCCTCCCACGATAGCGCAGTCGACGCAGTTTCCGGCCGCCACATTCCGTGCCGATTGGTCAAGCGCTCTCCGGGAGGAGTTCCCGGCGCGGAGTTCGTCACCGAAAGCGGAAGATTGCCAGAGCTTTGGCAGATTCTTTCGGATGCGGCGCGAAGGCACGGCGGCGGGCCTATGGGATACGCGGCGCTGAGCGCAACCCGCCTCGCTCAGGGTGTGCCATGGTTTGGCTACGACTTCGGAGAAAAACAGATCCCCCACGAGGCGGGACTGCAGGACAGCCACATCAGCTACACCAAAGGCTGCTACACGGGACAGGAGATCGTAGAGCGCGTGCGCTCGCGCGGCCAGGTAAACCGTCAGCGTGTGCAACTGGTTTTTTCCGGCGAGGTTGTGCCTAAAGCGGGCACCCCGCTGACGCTGGACGGCAAAGAAGTGGGCCATGTTACGCGAGCGGCGAGGACCTGGGCCCCCCCACGCATCATTGGAATGGGGTACGTCCGAAAAGAGGCCAACGCGCCGGGAAGCGTGCTGCAGTGTGGTAGCGGAACCGCGACGGTCAAGATGTAGGGCAAAACGTATTTGCCAACTCGTGACCTCGACCGCCGCCCTCCTTTTTCTGTCATCCCGAGCGGAGTCGAGGGACTGCTTTACTCAATGTAGGGGCACGCCACACCGTGACCTCTCTTTGCTCTTGCAATTTCGAATTCTCCACGCCGCTCGCCGTCGCCAGAGCTTCTCAAGCTTTGAACGTGGGTTCGATTCCCATCTCTTTTATTGGTAGGGGGCCTGCTCTCCGGACTGGGCTAGAATCACGCAACGGAGTCACAATCCTTGGCCGATCCAACCGTCACCGCCAACGGGCAGGCAGATGCTTCAGACGCGCAACCTTCGTGGCTCACTCAGCCCGCGGGAATGCCGGGGATAGCTTTGACTTATCTCTGGGGGCTTCGAGAAGGCACCTTCTTTTTTGTTGTGCCGGATGTGGCCATCCCCCCGGTAGCAATGCTGGAGCCGTGTTGGGCCTGGCGGAACATTCTCGCGGCCATTGCAGGAAGCCTAGCTGAGAGAATGCTTCCGTTCAGTTGGTCTTCGCGCGACCCGGGGAGTGCACTCGAAGAGGTTGCGAAAGTGCCGTTTGTCACGGAGCAGATGTTTGCGCAAGTGCATGTCAGTTATCGAGTGCTTGGGCCAGGTGCAGTCTTTCTCGGGCCCAGGTCTGGGATTCCTTACAAAATTTATGTCGTCGCGGCGCCGGAGTGTCCAGACAAAGGGGCGTTCCTGCCGGTTCCGGCCCGAGCAGAACGATTGCTGATTGTATGGGCAGGATTTGGCATTGCTGCAACTCTTCTTCGGAGATCGCGACGATGCACCGCTTCGCAACTCGCTATTCGGTATGGATGTTTCTGGGTCCTTTTTTGCCCCTTCTATTGGGGCAGGATTGCTTTTCGATAACGCTACGTGTTCCAGCAGAAGGAAGATATGTCAAGCATTTACGATCTGAAGCCTAACTTTCAGAAACTCCTGCGGCCGCTGGTAAATGGGCTCGCGCGAATCGGGGTGACTGCCAATCAGGTGACAATTGCGGCGCTGCTGCTTTCGCTCAGTGCCGGGCAACTGATCGCGCGCGTGCATGGCGGCCGGATGCTGCTGGTGTTGCCGGTGGTGCTGTTCGTGAGGATGGCACTCAACGCCATGGATGGGATGCTCGCGCGCGAACACAACCAGAAGAGCGCCCTGGGCGCTATTCTCAACGAGCTCGGTGATGTGATCGCGGACGTTGGGCTTTACCTGCCGCTCGCGGCGGTGCCACAATTTGATCCCTGGCTGGTAATTGGGGTTGTAATTCTCTCGGTTCTGACGGAGATGACCGGTGTCATTGGGGTGCAAATTGGGGCCTCTCGCCGTTATGATGGCCCGTTCGGAAAGAGTGACCGCGCATTTCTCTTCGGACTGATGGGTTTGCTGCTCGGGCTTAGAGTGCATATCGAACGTGCGATTCCTGTCGTGCTCTTCGCGACGATTCTCCTGCTGGCATTGACGATTCTTAACCGGGCACGGCGCGCTTTGCAGGAACTTTCCGTGGATGTTGCGAAGAAATGAGCGCCGTTATCCATCCCCTGGCGAGTGTGCTCGCGGCGGTGGCACGCGGGATTAGCGGCGTGCAGGTGCGGTGGGCCGGGTGTCGGCCGGAAGAAAAACAGCGGATTTACTTTGCAAATCACACGAGCCATCTGGATTTTGTGGTGCTGTGGGCGGCGCTGCCTGGCGAGGTTCGCGCGCGAACACGGCCCGTGGCGGCAAAGGACTATTGGGAGAAAGGCCTGAAAGCGTACCTGGCGCAAAGAGTCTTTCGCGCTGTCTTGGTTCATCGCGGGGGAACGGCGCAGGCAGGAAACAGGGAGGAGGCACGGGCAGCAGCTCGAACAGTGGTCGACCGGCTCGCGGAGGCCATGGGAGAGACGGACTCGTTGATTTTGTTCCCGGAGGGCACGCGAGGGACTGGAGAAACGGTTGGACCGTTTCGCAGCGGCCTTTATTACCTCGCGAAGAGGAGGCCCGAAGTTGAACTTGTGCCGGCGTACCTCGAAAACATGAACCGAATTCTACCGAAGGGTGAAGTGTTGCCTGTGCCGTTGCTAAGTTTGCTGACGTTTGGTGCGCCCATACATATTGGAGAAACCGAGGACAAACGCGGTTTCCTGGAACGAGCCTGCGCGGCAATGAGTGCGCTTCGCCGGAAAGGAGAATCGTGAGTACGGGCTCGCCGGGCTATTTCCCGCAGCGAGTTGCAACAACTCGTTGGGTTCCTCATGTGGAAGACACGCAATTAGCGTGGCTCTTTGGCGGCGTGCTGGGCGTTCTTGTTCTGGCGAGCGCTATCGGAGCCGTACTCAAGCAAACAGCAAAGAACGATGCGGCGCACGCAACCATCAACAATCTGAATGCGAGAACGCGCGCTTGGTGGAAGATGTGCGCGATCTTCGCGCTGACCCTGTTGATTGGTCGGATCGGTTCGCTGGTTTTGTTCGGCTTGCTCTCTCTCCTGGCACTGCGTGAATACATCACGTTAATACCGACGCGCCGCGGCGATCATCGAACGCTGGTTTGGAGCTTCTTTGTCATCACGCCTCTGCAATATTATCTGATCGCAATCCGCTGGTATGGATTTTTCGCGATCATGATTCCGGCGGTGGCGTTCCTGTTCATTCCCACGCGGATAGCGATGGCGGGCGACACTGAGCATTTCCTGGAGCGCGCCGCGAAAATCCAGTTCGGAATCATGATTTGTTCTTACTGCCTGAGTCACGCGCCGGCATTGCTGATCCTGAGGATTCCCGGATTCGTGGGCCACGATGCAAGACTGCTTTTCTATCTCGTGCTCGTGGATCAGAGCAGTGACGTGCTGCAGTACGTGTGGGGAAGGCTCACGGGGAGACACAAGATCGCACCACAAGTCAGCCCCAACAAGACCTGGGAAGGTTTCGTCGGGGGGGTGCTCATGGCGACAGCGCTCGGCACGGCACTCTGGTGGGCAACGCCCTTTACGCCGCTGCAGGCCGCTGGAACGTCGCTCGTGATTGGCCTGCTAGGTTTCGCCGGCGGCCTAGTGATGAGCGCGATCAAGCGAGACGTCGGCGTCAAAGACTTCGGCGCGATCATCGAGGGCCACGGCGGTATTCTCGACCGCATTGATTCGCTGTGCTTCGCCGCGCCGATTTTTTTTCACCTCGTTCGGTACTTCTTTGCCGCGTGACACGCAAGCGAAGACAGTGGAAAGAGCATGCTTCACCCATCCCCGGGTGCCGCAATCCTCTTAATCTTTCAGCGCGGCGTTACCCACCACTCGCCCATCGTTGTCCATTGCGCTTTCGGCGAAGGATGCTCTGCGCCGTCTTTTCCCGGCTTCTGTCCCCTTTTTGTTCATGCTCTTGCGCACTCTTTTGCACTCACGAGGGCGCGGGCCATTTTTTCGAGCGTCTCGATGCTCGATACGGTTTGACCGTTCTCCATACGCGAGAAGTAACAACGCTTCACCCCAGTGCGCTGCTCGATATCACCTTGTGAAAGGTCCTGCTGCTCCCGGATGGCTCGCAAACGATCGGAAATGATCATACTTATGTCGCTGAATCTGCTTATACATCAATTGGAACTTGGCGCGGGCATATCTTGACCAAAAATGGGGACTCACTCAAATTCGCGCCGGGGAGCGGATTGTTCGAGGCCGACACGGCCGGCGGCGATGTCCGCTCTGAAATAGTTTTCACCCATGATGGGGGAGCCGGCAAGACGGCGGAGCATGGCGATCTGGCCGATATGATTGAGGGCGTCGGCGACGGGACCTTGGAAGAGGCCTTCCGCTGATCCGTGAAGCGGCTCGATTGAGGCCAGATGGTCGTCAAACTTTTTCACGGCCGCAAGAAAACGCTCGATTTCGGTGTTCCACGGCAAAGGCGTGGAGTCATGCCAGGTCGGTTTGCCCTGTGCGATCGAAAGGGCCCAATCGAAGAGGTCGCCCATGTGCGCGAGGATTTGTGAGGGCGTCCGCGTCTTGTCGCCGATGTGGAAGCTGGAGAAGTGATCCGGGGCCCCGCGCAGGGCTTTGCCGGCGCGGTACGCAACGGTCGCGACAGCGTGGCGAAGAAGTTGTCTTGCGGAATCAGTTGAGGTGGACATGCGGTGCTTCCCTCTCTCTCAAAAGTTGCGATAAGGAGTTTAAACGCAGAGACGGAGAGTGCGCAGAGGAAAATTTCGAAGGGAAAGTGCTCACCCTGCCGACCAAGTTGGGATAAATTCCGGGGCGGACTGCAGAAGTTATTGCTTGGTGTAGGCGCGGACGTAGTCGACGAGCATTTGTTGAGGAAAAACCGTGGTGTTGTCGGGCGACCCGGGCCAATCGCCGCCAACGGCAACGTTGAGGATAATGAAGAAGGGGTGATCGAAAACCCAGGTGCCGCCAGCGGGCCACTGGGATTGATTGAAAGTGGCGTAGAGATTGGAGTCGAGATAGAAGCGGACGGTGCCACGCTCCCATTCGACGGCGTAAAGGTGAAAGTCATCGGCGAAATTCTGGCCTGCAGGCCGGCTGAGCCGCGCGGTGGCGTCGCTCGTTCGGCCGGTAGTGCTCGGGCCATGGAGCGAACCGTGGACCGTGCCCGGCTCCTTGCCGATATTTTCCATGATGTCGATTTCGCCGCACTTCGGCCAGCTATTTGAGGTGATGTCGTTGCCGAGCATCCAGAAGGCGGGCCACATCCCCTGCCCCGCGGGAATCTGGATGCGCGCTTCGAAGCGGCCGTACGCTTGACTGAAAAGCCCCTGAGTTTTTATTCGCGCGGACGTGTAATTTCGCGTTACGCCATCGGAACCGGTGTAGATTTCTTTTTGCGCGGTGATGACCAGATTGCCGCCCTTGATTTGAGCGTTTTGGGTGCGATTCGTATAGTACTCGAGTTCGTTGTTGCCCCAGCCGTTGCCGCCGATGTCGTATGTCCATTTCGATGAATCAGGCGATGCGCCGTCGGGCGCGCTGAATTCATCGCTCCATACAAGTTTGTAGCTCGCCGGAAGAGGAGGCTGGGGCGTTGCACCTCCGTTGCAACTGAGCGAGAGGAGTGCTGCGGCAAGAAGAATGGGAATGACCGCGGCAGACCGCACAAGAAATAGAGCTTTGATGTAGAGTAATTTTGATTGCATGCCAGGGTTGGTGACGGTCCGAGCAACGATCAGGAAAGATTCATGGCACGCCTGAAGGAACCCTTCTCGCTGTCGATCTTTTTCTGGAGCTGGAGGATGGCGTAGAGAAGAGCCTCGGGGCGCGGCGGGCAGCCGGGAACGTAAACATCAATAGGGATCACCTGATTGCAGCCCTGGACGATGGCGTAGTTGTTGAAGACGCCGCCGGAGGTGGCGCAAGCACCCATGGAGATTACCCACTTGGGTTCGGGCATTTGGTCGTAAAGCTGGCGGATCACGGGAGCCATTTTTTGCGAGACGCGGCCGGCGACGATCATCAGATCAGCCTGACGGGGCGACGGGCGAAAAACTTCGGCGCCGAAGCGAGCGACGTCAAAACGAGCAGCGGCCATGGACATCATTTCGATGGCGCAGCAGGCCAAACCAAAACCAAGCGGCCAGATGGAGCTCTTACGTGCCCAGTTCACAGCCTTGTCGAGGGTGGTGAAGATGATGCCTTCATCTTCCAGGAGGTTCCCAAAATCGTCGGGCTTGGTGAGTGTGACATGTTTTCCGAGAGATGTGCTCATGGTGCCTCGTCTCAAGCTATTTTCGCACAGCACGACGTGGGAGACAAATACCAGGGTTGCGCCGCGTGATGACAGACCTCATGCTCCTTCGGCGCACCGCGTAGCATAAAAATAGGGCCGTCTCGCAGAAGCGCCGCAATGAATACAAAGGACTTGCGCTTATTTTCGGAGCAGAGGAACTTAAGCGTCTTAATTGGGCCGGCGAGGCGAAGGGTGCACCCCGCCGGTCCGGAGTACAACTGTTTGTGCGGAAGACAAGCTCCGTTCTTTGCGTGCGCGCCAAACCAGGAGGGCGCTCGCAGCAAGAAGGCAGGTAGTTACTGCGCCCAAGACCAGCGATTGCGAAGGCGGCTCGGTATGATTCAAGCGCGAATCGATGCTGGCCAAAGAAGGTAAAGCAGCGCGAGCCGCGGCAGATCGTATTGGATTGGGTATGACCGGAGACTTTGCGGACGCTTGAGAATTGGCTTGATCGCCGAGGGGTGGAAGCGCTCCCGTCCCGGAGACTTCAAACCCAGGGCCCGCTCCTGCTTTCACTTGGCTTGCTGCGTGGACTTGATAGCGACTGTTGCCGGTTGCGAGGATCTTGAAGGCCAGTGAACGAGACGAAAATCTCATCGTCGGGGGAATCATGACCGCCAATTGCTGCACCGGCAACGCAAACCTTGGATGAAACGCGACACGGCCATCGTATGGCAGATCGTAGTTGAACGCGAACTTGGTTGCTCCCGGCCGCAACGGGAAATTCACGGTGTAGTGTCCGGGCTGGCCGGGCACGGGCGCCGCGGAAATCATCATACCCATCTCCCCGGGACCTGCGGCGAGGACAGAATCAATCTTGGCATTTGACGGCAGATAAACATCAAACGTGCGCTCACCCGCCTGCGTCAGAGGCGGGCTGGAAACGTTCTTGATCTCGATCAAGTCGGAAACGTGAAGCAGATTTCCATTGGTTCCGGTGCGAAGGATTTCGATGGTGCCGGTTATGCCCCGCACGTTTGTCGCTGCGTCGAACACTTGGATAGAGAGAGCCTGACCGGCGGAAGCCTGCTGATCATAGCTGACGCCCTGGTGAAACACGCGCACCAAGTACGGTTTGTCAGGGTATTGCACATGGAGGGCAAACGCTCCCTGTGCATCCGTCTTTGCACGCGTCTCCTCCGGCGTTGCGGCGCCCAGCCGAATCAGGATCACCTCATCGCCGACAGCGGGTTCGCCGCGACTCTGATTGCGGACCGATCCGATTAGGTTGTCCGCGCCCAGTGCTCCTGTTGGGAAACACACAAGCAGCCCCAGGACAGCGAGAAGTCCCCGCATACGGAATTTCTTGGCGCAGAGACAAAGATTCATCATTCGGTTGCGGCATTCGTGGATCGGAGTGTCGCCGGGCGTGGCGCACGTCCGAACATGATGCCGGTTTCCACCTCTACGGGCTCTCCATCGCGCAGGCAGCGTCTGAACCTCCATTGCGAGAGGGCATCGGCAATAGCTTTTGCCTGATCCGGAAAAGCGCTGAGAAAATGAATGTGCTTTACCTTGCCTTGTTTATCGATGATGATGCGGACCGGAACAGGATTGAATCTGCGCTCGGCAAAAATCGGATCAACTCTCTCCAATACGTTTTCGTCGCGCGCATAGTCCTTGATGCACACGGGGACTTCACCGCCGCCCCGCCCCGAAATGGGGCCGGCCTCTGCCGGCAAAGTCATCTTGCCCATTTCTTCGACGAGACTCTCAACGAGCTTGGTGTCTCGGCTGGTAAAGACGAACTGGACCATGTGACAGCGGATTTGAGTCGCCAGGACGTGCCAGTGCAACTCGGCGACGGGCGAACCGTAGTCAAAGCGAACGAAGGAATGGTTGGCGATGGTGACAAGCGTCGGCGGTTGTTCCACTTTGTAGTCTCTGTTCAAACTTTCTTTGTCGTAATTGATCAGCTCCAGCGCGTTTCCGGCCGGTGTAAGCGTGAAAAACAGGTCCTGGGCGGCGATCAAAATACTGCCCCGGCTTGTCCCCTTGAATGTGTCCGCGGACCTGATTTGGGCAAGGACGTAATAGCCACTGTCCGAAGGAGGCGGGCCGCTGTACTTCTCGGTCCAATCCTGAGACAGCGAGTAAGTGAGGCCAAAATACTGATTGCTATAAGCGTTGTTGGCCACTCTCCCGCCTTCCGGGAGAGGCGTCACCGAATCGCTGGCGCTCGACCAGGCGCCCTTGACCAGAATGACATTCGATGGGAGCACGCTCGGGTGCGGATTGCTGGAAAAATCGCCTCCGCTCTGAGGGGGGCCCTGCGCGCGGGCAAGAAGCGAAATGGAAAAACCAAGAAGTACCAGAGAACGCGAGAATCTTCGATGCATATTCAAACCCCGAAGTCTCCAAGAGAGAAAAAACCGGGCGAGACACTTCCGTGTCTCACCCGTAGAAATGAAGACAAGGATTACAGCGAGCGCAGAAAGTTCAGTAGATCCTGCTTCTGGCTTGGTGAAAGTAAGTCAAAGAACTCTTCGACCGCAGTGGCCTCGGAGCCGCTGCTTTGGTGAGCCTCGATGGCCGCCAATAAATCCGTGGTACGGCCATCGTGCAGGAAGAAGATGCGCTGGCCCAAGCCCCACAGTGGGGCGGTGCGGAACTGGTCGCCGCCTGCGCCGCCCTGGGAGACATTGTCTGCCAAACCCACGCCCATGTGATGGATTTCTATGTCAGAGAACAAGTTGGCAGTAGCCTTGCTCAAATCAGACGTCAAGTTAGATGCCTGGGTGGTGAGCGACGGTGTATGGCAAATAGCGCAACCGACGGCGCTAAAGAGCCTGCGGCCATTAGCGATCGAGGTTGCTCCTCCCGGCGAGGTAGTGGAGGGTGTGGGCTGGTCCAGGAACTTCATGAAGACACTGAACAGCGCGGTGTCGCTGGTGACGGTGGAAGCGCTGGTACCACCGGAGTGCGTAATGTCCTCGGGGTAGCCGACCCCAGCCAGGTTCAGGCAGTTGGCTGGAAGCCCGCTTCCCAATTGGTCCTCACCCGGCAGCGGCCGATCTTGCGTAAACAGTTCGTTGGAGATGCCCATTTCCACGTTGTAAGCCTCGCCGGCGAAGATCATCAGCGACTTGTTCTGGGCCTTCCAGCCAAAACGGCTGATAGTGCCATCGTTGCCGTTGTGATTGAAGGTACCGCTGATCCCGACACGGTTAAAAACTGCCTGGGCCGCCTGATTGGCCAGCAGGGTTGAGTCGTCAATGTTTTCGATCAGCCCCGCACCAAAGACCGGCGTGGGAATGCGGAAGATCATGTTGCGTGTCGCCCCCGCAGCATTAAAGCTAGGCTGCTGCAGGTTGCAGCTGACGGCATCAGCCCGGCCGGAGACGGTGAAGAGGTCTTCTACTCCGCCGTTGGGTGCGTTTGGGTTGGGATTGCCGAATCGGTCAAAGAAGAACGGGAACCGTGCTTCACGCACCGGGCCATTGGGCTGGACGAAAAATGGGATGGTGTTGGTGCTACCAATCACGACCCCGTTGGCGATCACCTGGCTTTGAGGGTTCGGCCCCACATGGGGGAAGACACCGACGGCTGGGCTGGTTCCGCCCGGGGCCGGTTGGGAATGACACGCTCCGCACGAGTCCAGGTTGAACCGTGGTCCCAGACCTGGGTTGTCTCCGGTAACGGTTTGGTGCTCGGTGAACTGCGCGAATCCAGCTTGGTAGAAGGCCAGATCGTTTGCATTGGCACTGACGGACGCATACGGCTGGCCCGCGTTCACTCCTGTGTTGCTGCGTACTCCCGGATCGGTTTGGGCAAAGGCCATTCCCGGAAAGAATAGCGCCATCAAAAATGCGAGAGCCGACGCGAGCTTTATTGTTTTCATTCGTGGTCTCCTTCGCTCGGGAAGCGCACTATCCGTCCTGTTTGGCGCACTTCCGAACAGCCATCCTTCTAGCAATCGGGAAATCTCCCAAGCATGTGAGTCATTGCTAGACGCTTCCTGTACCTGAAAATGAGTTCCTTTTACTACTCGCCGCTTGGCGACCACAAGAGAAAGTGATTAGCAAAACTGGTCTTTCGTTAGCATTATGTGTAGTCGCTTTGTTTCCGGTAGCGGGCCGGAGCCTGCGTAAAACGTCGTTCAAAAGCCCGGACGAAACTGGAAGCATGCTCATACCCAACGTTGTAGGCGATTTCCTTTACGCTCATGTAGCTGTTCGCTAGAAGGTGCGCCGCTCTCTGAAGTCTTTGTTCATTTAACCACTCGCCCATGCAAACGCCGGTCTGGTGCTTGAACAAACGCTGGAGATACGAGGGGCTCAGGTGGAATTCGAGGGCCAGATTACGAATGGTGAAGGTCCCCCCAGACGCAACCATCCGCAGGATTTTTTGCACGCGCCCTTCTAACATCCTGGGCGTGAATGGACAGGGCAGGGCGGTCACGGCGTGTGGAATGCCTCTGCCGGGAACGGCAGCGGTACAGTTCCTTCTTGCAAAAATGTCGCGAGAATTTAGAGTACGCACAGGAACCTCCTGCAGGAATCGTCTCGAAGGTTACACGCCCGTGAATTGGCTTGAACGTGTCTGAGGGAGAGCTTCTTGTAAGAGAGCCCAAGCGTTGGACGGCTGGGTTTGATTATCGTGGTCCCAATGGCCTGGGCGGCCGTGCTCGAGGCTTGGCCTGCGTTTGGACCAGCAATGGCAAGCGCCAGGGCTGTGCTCATCAGCAGATACACGTAGAGCATCGGTTCTTGGACATCGCGCGGGCCTCCTCGTTTTACGACTTCTCGGGCGTGATTCTGGGCGCCGGGAGGAACCAGGGATGGGTGAGTTGGACCCGGGGAAAGACGCGAGAAAATTATTCGAAGGGAAAAACGCTGTCAATGGTACTTTTGGGAATTACCCGTTTAAGGGCCATTGGTACAGGTAAGAAGGAATGGGCGCGCGCGCGATCGAGATCAGACGGCGAGGACGACCTTTCCGAACTGCGAGCTGGATTCGAGATAGGCATGGGCTTGGGCGCAGGCGGCAAGGGGAAAGATGCGGTCGACGATGGGCTTGAAGCGTCCGGAGGCCACCAGGCGCATGACGCTGTGAAGCTCGGACTTGGTGCCCATATAGGAGCCGAGCAGCGAAAGCTGGCGGCTGAAGAGGTACCTCAGGTCGACCTTGGCATCGTAGCCTGTGGTGGCGCCGCAGGTTACCAGGCGACCGCCGGGGGCGAGACTGGCGAAACTGTCGTCCCAGGTAGCCGTCCCGACGTGTTCGAATACGACATCGACGCCGCGCTTATTCGTGATGCGGCGGACTTCATCGCGGATGTTCTGAGTTTTGTGATTGATGAGATGGTCGGCGCCGAGTTGTTTTGCCTTTCGCAGTTTTTCATCGGTGCCGGCAGTGGCAATGACGCGCGCGCCGAAAAACTTGGCAACCTGAATGGCGGCGCTGCCTACGCCGCTTCCTGCCCCAAGGATGAGAACATCCTCGCCGGGCTGCAACTCGGCGCGGGCGAGAAGCATGTGCCAGACGGTTTGGAAGACCAGGGGAATTGAGGCGGCTTCTTCAAAGGTCAGATTTTCCGGATACGGCATGCAATTTACTTCTGGAGCGCGCACGAGTTCGGCGCAGCCTCCGTCGATCAGGTAGCCGAGATTGGTGAAGTGGCGGCAGCGATTGTCCTGGCCGGAGACGCAGGCAGGGCATTTGCCGCAGGTCACGCCTGGGGCCAGGACGACTTTCTGGCCAACGCGCACGGTAGAGACATCCGCTCCGATCTGGACGACTTCACCGGAAATGTCGCTGCCGGGAATGTGCGGAAGTGGAATCGGCACATTCGGATTGCCGATGCGGACCCACAGGTCAAGGTGGTTCAGCGCGCAAGCTCTCACGCGGACGAGGACTTCGTTCGGGCGGATAGTGGGGTCGGGAGCGTCGGTGTATTTCAGGACCTCAGGTCCGCCGTGCTGATGGAAAACAATGGCTTTCATGCGCGAACCTCCGAGGCAGAATCAACGCTAAACAGAGTTTTGACGCTTTCTGACCGACAGATCGTAACATAGCAAGGAGACAATTCTGATCGACACTCAGCGTTGACAGCGGTGCGGACGCGCCGTACGCTGAGGGCAGAGGAAAAACGTGGACCTGTTTGAAGAGATCGTGAAGATGAGGCGGGCCGGACGGCGCGCGGCGATGGCTACGATCGTTCACACCAACGGATCGATCCCGAGCTATGAAAGTTCGCGGATGCTGGTGCGCGAGGATGGTTCGATCGCGGGAACGATTGGCGGAGGTTGCGTCGAAGCGGAAGTCTGGGCAGCTGCAAAAGAAGTTATGCAGAAGGAATCGCCGCGCAAAATGGTTTTCAACCTCAACCATGAAGCGAGCTACGACAATGGGCTCATTTGCGGCGGAACGCTGGAAGTTTTTGTCGAGCCGATTCTGCCCCAGCCCATGCTGTATCTGTTTGGCGGGGGGCATGTTTCGACGGCCGTGGCGAAAGCGGCCGGTGCGGCAGGCTTCGGCGTTGCAGTGGTGGATGACCGCGAAGCGTTTGCGAATACCGAGCGATTTCCAATGGCCCAGGAGATTCACACCAGCTACGAGGATGCCTTCCAGAGAATCCATCCGAACGCGTCAAGCTATCTGGTGATCGTGACGCGCGGACACAAAGAAGACATGCGTGTACTGGCCTGGGCGGTGCGCACCGAGGCGCGGTACATAGGCATGATCGGCAGCAAACGCAAGGTTTTGTCGGTTTACACGGCACTGGAAAAGGAAGGCTATAAGGCGGACGAATTCGAACGCGTTTACGCGCCGATGGGATTGGAGATTGGCGCGCTCTCGCCAGAAGAGATTGCCGTTAGCATCGTGGCGGAACTCGTTGCGGTGCGGCGAAATGCGACGACCGCAGCGCACAAAAAACTGAAATACGAAATGCGCCCGGCGCCGATTCGCTCTATGGGCGAGCGCTGAAAGGGAGCACATGCTGGCCGCCGTCATTCTTTCTGGCGGGGCCTCGAGCCGAATGGGCTCGCCGAAGGCGCTGCTTCCTTACCAAGGCCGGCCGTTCCTCGAACATCTGCTGGAAGTGACTTCTCACCGAAACATTGGGGTCCGCAGAGTAGTACTCGGCGCGCACGCCGAACCCATCGCAAAAGCCATCCAACTCAAAGCCGATGAAATCGTCATCAATGAAGATTGGGAAAAAGGGCAACTCAGTTCGATTCAGGCAGCGCTGCGGAGCTTGCCGCCGGAGACCGACGGAATCTTACTCTGCCTGATCGATCACCCGCTTGTCAGCAGCACCCTGATTCAGGATTTGATCGAACAGTTTTACAAAACGAAGAATCCCATCGTCCTGCCCGTATATGAAGGGCGCCGCGGGCATCCGGTCATTTTTTCGGCATCTTTGTATGACCAGCTGCTTCGCGCACCACTCGAAACCGGCGCGCGGGCGGTGGTGTGGGCGCACTCCGGCGAAATAACGGAGGTGCCAACGAACGAAGAGGGGTGCGTGCTGAATCTGAACGACCCGGACACGATAAACAAGGCCATCCAGGGGGAGGACTAGGGACTCGTTGAAGCAAGATTTTGAAGGAGTGCCGAGACCGCGTCGGCGGCGAGCTGTGCGCCGTGGAATGTCGCGGGCGGAAGCCCCGCTAGGGCTTTGGAGAGAGATTCCGCCGTGATAGACCGGACTTCCGCAAGCGTGCGGTTGCTAAGGCGCTCGGTCAACACAGAAGCACAAGCGATCGAGGTGGTGCAACCACGGCAAAGGAAGCGCGCTTCAGCGATGTGGCCGTCCACGATGCGCGCGGAGAGCTTGAGGATGTCGCCGCAGACGGGATTGCTCACCTCGACGGTGGCGGTAGCGCCGGGGAGTTCGCCGGCATTTCGCGGATTGCGAAAGTGATCGAGAACGGCTTCGCTGAACATTTGTGAGAGTATCCCAAAGTCAACACTAGAACTGCAACACAGCATAAAACAGAAAAACTCAACGCAAAGACATGGAGCTCGCAGAGAGAGCAGAAAGAAGTCACAAGAATATTCTTCCACAAATAGATTTATTTCTTTGCGGGCAAATATTTTTTCTCGATCGAGGCAATTACGACGTAGTTCGGATCAACCATTTCCGTGAGATGGATTTTGCCGACTTCGGAAAGCAGCTCATAGGCATCGAGCTCCGAGAGGCCATAGTCGGCGTGAATCCAGGCTACAAGCTCGGTGAAGGCAATACGAACAGCGTCATCGACGGGACGATAGATGCCCGCGGCCATGATTTCCGTTTCGTTTTCGAGGCGCGGCCAGCCCGTGTGTTTCCCCTTCACAAGGTCGAATTGCAGCCGAGCCCTCATGGGAACTTCGATGGCGCTGCCTGCAATTTCGCCGTCGCCCATGGCGGCGTGGCCATCTCCAAAATAAAAGAGCGCCCCGCGTACGTTCACGGGCAGATAGAGTGTGTTTCCAACGGAGACTTCCGGTGCGTCCATGTTGCCGCCGAATTCCGCGGGCACGATGGAACTGCGAGCTTCCCCATTGGCGGGCGCGACACCGAAGCAGCCAAGAAATGGATGGAGCGGAATTTTCACCTTGTAGTTGGAATCCAGGGCCTGAAACGTAGCGGTGCGGTCCGCATGATCGATGGGGTAAAACCAGATTTTTTCCGGCAGCGCTTCTTTTTCGAGCATCGGCGTGTAATGGCTGGCGTTGATGGCGCCGAATCCTGGTGAAAACGTGCCCACGCCCTGCTTGCCATCGACTTGCAGATCGAGAATATGAACAACCAGCGTGTCGCCGGGTTCCGCCCCTTCGATGTAGAAAGGACCAGTAAGCGGGTTATCTCCTTTAACGAGCGCAAATGTATCGCCGGGCTTTTGCAGTGCGTTGCCGAAGCAGTCCAGAGAGTTCGCGTCGAGAGTGTTGCCGGGTTTCAGTCGTGCCACGGGGGAAGCGACACCAAAGACGTATTTCACCGTGTCGATGGTGGCGTGGTAAGAAACGACTTCGGATTTGGACGGTGGAGAGGGGGTCTGGGCAAGAGTTGAGAGCGACAGAATCAGGCTGAGAGCAAGGAGACGGACACGCACAATCATCCTCCGCGAAATAAGAAGCGCAGTGCAACACACTCGTGACGTGGAGTCAATACACGCCGGTGCGAGCCGATGTGCGCCTGCTGGTCTGATATCCTCTTCCGGTTACCATGAGAGCGAATCGACGATTTCCATTGCGCATTGTTTCGCTGGCTCCCAGCGCGACCTCAATCCTGTGCGCTATTGGGGCGAGGCGCGCTCTGGTCGGCGTGACCAAGTGGTGCGCCGCCGTTGCGCCGGTCGGCAAACTGCCGAATCTTGGCGATTGCTGGCACATGGAATCGGCGGATCAGATTCTGCGACTGAAGCCAACGTTGGTGATCGGTTCCGTGCCGTACGAGCAGGAGGCGGTCGCGAAACTCCTTAAGCAGCCCTTCCCTTTTCTGGCCATGAACCCGCGGACGATCGCTGATATCGAAGCGGACATTCGCTTGTTGGGTGGGATTACGCAAAAAGCGGCCGCTGCCGAGCAGGTGGTACAAAAGATGCGCCGCACATTTTCGCAACTCGAGAAAAAGCCGCGGCGATCGAAGCACCGGGTACGCGTCTATTGCGAGGCCTGGCCGAATCCGCGGATCAGTTCCCCGCCCTGGGTGGCGGAATTGGTGAACATCTGCGGCGGTGAGATGGTGGTTCCCGCGGGCGAGAAGATCACCGAGGCACAGGTAGCGGCGACAAAGCCAGAAGTGATAGTGCTTGCATGGGCGGCGACGGGAGCGAAGGCAGACCCCAAGCAGATGTATAAACTAACGGCGTGGAAAAATGTGCCGGCGATCCGAAACCGGCAGGTGCACGTAATTAGCGATGAATTGCTAAACACTCCTGCGACCCCCTTGGTACAGGGAGCGCAGGAATTGTGGAACGTGCTGCACTCGCAAAATCGGATCGGCCACGAAAAGCGAAGGAAACGATAACGCAGAGAAACGCTGAGAGATGATAACCGTAGTCGCGGCGGTGATTGAGCGTAGCGACCGGCGATTGCTAATCGGCCAGCGCCGGAAAGGCGATAGCTCTCCGCTTAAGTGGGAATTTCCGGGCGGCAAAGTCAGAGAGGGCGAAGCGCCGGAGGCTGCACTCGCGCGAGAATTGCAGGAAGAACTCGGCGTGACGCTGGTGAAAAGCGCAGAGATTGGCCGCGTACGTCATCACTATGCTGAAACGCCCGAGGAGCTAGAAATCCGCTTCTTTGCCGCAGCGATCTCGGAATCGGAATTAGTTCCGCGCACGTTTGAGAAGGTCGCCTGGGCTTTGCCAAAAGAGCTCGGAGAGTACGATTTTCTAGCGGCGAATCGCGAGCTCATCGCGCAATTGGCCACCGGACGGATCAAGCCGGCAGACATCCTCGATGGTGCAGAAGAAACCGGTGTGAGCCGTGGCCCAGCCGCAGACTGATTCCCGATTTCTTAAAGGACCGGCGTCAGGAGATCACCGGGTTCGGCTTGTCAGCATCAATGCCCAGGTCCTTGATGGCTTTGTCGAGGACAGATCGTTCGATCTTGCCGTCCACGAAAAGCTCATGCAGAGTGGCCACTGTGATGAAGCGGGAGTCGACCTCGAAGAAGTCGCGCAAAGAAGCGCGGCCCTCGCTGCGCCCGAAGCCATCGGTGCCGAGCGACGCCAGGTGGCGCGGCATCCATTTGCTGATCATATTCGGTAAGGTCTTCAGGTAATCGGAAGCAGCGACCAGCACGCCAGGTGCGTCGACGAGGCATTTGGTAACGTACGGGACCCGAGCTTTTTCGGCTGGATGCAAACGGTTCCAGCGCTCGGATTCAATTCCGTCGTTATAGAGTTCCTTGTAGCTGGTCACGCTCCACACGTCGGCGGCGACGCCGTACTTGGTTTCGAGAATCTCTTGCGCCCGCAGCGCTTCATTGAGAATCGCGCCACTCCCGAACAACTGGGCGCGCAGCTTCGCTTTCGCGTTTGCAGCACGCCGGAAGCGGTACATCCCCTGCAGAATTCCGTCCTTTACATTGGCCGGCATCGGGGGCATGGCGTACGGTTCGTTCATCACGGTGATGTAGTAGAAGACGTTTTCGCCGTCCTTGTACATGCGGCGAATTCCATCCTGGATAATCACGGCGATTTCGTACGCGAACGCCGGGTCGTAGGCCTTGTTGTTCGGAACCGGCAAAGCCAAGACCTGACTGTTGCCGTCCTGGTGCTGCAGACCCTCGCCGGAAAGTGTCGTGCGTCCCGCCGTGCCTCCGAGCATGAAGCCACGTGTGCGCATATCCGCTGCGGCCCAAATGAAATCCGCGATGCGCTGAAAACCGAACATCGAGTAATAGATGAAGAATGGAATCGTGTTGATGCCGTGCGTAGCATAGGCGGAGCCGGCAGCGATGAACGACGCCATTGAGCCCGCCTCCGTAATGCCTTCTTCGAGGATCTGCCCGTCTTTCGCTTCCTTGTAATAGAGCAGCGTGTTTACGTCGACCGGCTCGTACCGCTGACCGACGCTCGAGTAGATACCCACGGTCCGGAAGAGCGATTCCATGCCAAAGGTGCGAGCCTCGTCCGGCACGATGGGCACGATGAGCTTGCCGATTTCCGAGTCCTTGAGCATTTTTCGAAGCATGCCCACGAAGGCCATGGTTGTCGAAACTTCCCGGCCATCGCTACCTTCATGGAATTCCTTGAAGAGATCGTCGTGATCGGCGACGAGAGGTTTCGAACGAATGCTGCGCTTGGGAACGTAGCCGCCGAGCGCTTCGCGCCGCGCGCGAAGATACTGAATTTCGACACTGTCCTCGGCCGGCCGGTAGAACGGAACTTCGATGCAATCCACGTCGTTCAGAGGAATGCCGAAGCGCGACCGGAACTCGCGCAACTCATCTTCGTTGAGTTTCTTCTGCTGGTGCGTAACGTTCTTGCCTTCACCCGCTTCGCCGAGGCCGTAGCCCTTGATGGTGCGTGCGAGAATCACGGTCGGAGAGCCCTTGTGGTCCACGGCCGCCTTGTACGCGGCATAAACCTTGCGCGGATCGTGCCCACCCAGACGCAGGCGGCGCAGCGCTTCATCGGGGAGCGGCTCGACGAGCTGGAGCAAACGAGGATCACTGCCGAAGAAATGCTCGCGAACATAGGCCCCGGAGGAAACGACCAGCTTCTGGTATTCGCCGTCCACCAATTCACCCATGCGCTTGACCAGCAAGCCCTCGGTGTCGCGTTCAAAGATGGGGTCCCACTCGCTTCCCCACAAAACCTTGATGACGTTCCAGCGAGCGCCGCGGAATGCGGATTCGAGCTCCTGGATAATCTGTCCATTGCCGCGCACGGGGCCGTCGAGGCGCTGCAAATTGCAGTTGATGACGAAGATCAGATTGTCGAGCTTCTCGCGCGAAGCCAGAGTGATCGCTCCAAGCGATTCCGGCTCGTCGGTCTCGCCGTCACCCAGGAATGCCCAGACCTTCGCGTCCGTGACAGGCTTCATGCCGCGATCTTCGAGATAGCGGTTGAAGCGCGCCTGATAAATGGCCATCAGCGGGCTGAGGCCCATGGAAACGGTCGGGAACTCCCAGAAATCAGGCATCAACCACGGATGCGGATAGGAAGAAAGCCCGCCACCGGGCTTCAGCTCGCGGCGAAAGTTTTCCAGTTTTTGCGCGCTGATGCGGCCTTCCAGGAACGCCCGTGCGTACATCCCGGGTGAGGCGTGCCCTTGAAAATAAACCGTGTCGCCTTCGAATTCCTCGCTACGCGCGCGGAAGAAATGGTTGAATCCCACTTCGTAGAGTGTGGCCGCCGAAGCGTAAGTGGAAATGTGACCGCCGATGTTGTGCTCGACGCGATTGGCACGCACCACCATGGCCAGCGCGTTCCAGCGGATGAGACTCTTGATGCGGCGCTCCAATTCCTGGTCGCCGGGGAAAAGTGGTTCGAGTCGCGGAGGAATGGTGTTGGCATACGGAGTGTTCGCGGTGAACGGCAGGTCGATGCCATTGACCGTAGCGTGCGCGCGGAGCCGTTCGAGAATTTCCGCGGCGACTTCCGGACCGCTGGATTCCAGAACGGAATCCAACGACTCAAGCCATTCCTGAATTTCAACGTCTTCCATGCCATGGGGCTGGGTGGATAATTCGTTGTCCATGACTTCGATCGGTTCCTTTTCTTTCGTTACGCACCATGTCTCGCGGGCACGCGGGCGCATTTATGCGTCTGGTAAGGAGAATAGAATACACCGTGGAGAGATTCCCTGCACTGCCGGTTGCGGAATTTTTGCGGCCGCTCCTGCGAATCGAGCGCCTGGAGCGATTCTAGAGCGTGCGGCCGCCGTCAACGACCAGAGTCTGGCCGGTGATGAATTTGGAACGCGCGAGAAACAGTACGGCGTCGGTGATGTCGTTCGGTGTGCCGGAGTGGCCGAGGGGCGCGAACTTTGTAAAGTCCGCCTCCCACTCCGGCGGATCCTCCGGCATGGTGATGGTGCCCGGCGCGATAGCGTTCACCCGTACTTCCGGCGCCAGCGCCTTCGCGAGCACCTTCGTCAGCATCACCACGCCCGCTTTCGAAACCGAATGCGCAATGTACCCCGGCCAGCCCAGCAGCCCGCCGGTGTCTGCGAAATTGATAATCGTGCCAAGGGTTCGCCGGAGAAGCGGCGTGGCCGCTTGCGCGCAGAAGAACGGCGCTTTCAGATTAGTCTCGAGTGAGGCATCCCAGATCTCTTCGGTGGTGGAAACAATGCTCGCGGGTAGAAAGTTGGCAGCGCTGTTGACCAGGATATCGAGGCGCCCGAATTGTTTGGCAGTCTCGTCGAAAAGCCATTTGATTTCGGAAATGTTGCCGAGGTCGGCATTGAGGGCAATAGCCCGACGCCCAAGTTTCTCAACCTCGGCGACCGCCTCCGCCGCTTCCGCCCGCGACTGGCGATAATGAATGACAACGTCCGCACCCTCTTCCGCTAGACGAAGCGCTACCGCCCGCCCCAGGCGCTTCGCAGACCCCGTGACCAGACCCACCTTGCTGTTGAGCGTTTCTCTATTATGTTGGGTTGCCGGGATCATGGCCGAGAACAATACCATACCCACGCCGGGGGAGACTTCGCCGCCCAAGACGGCCCGACGGGTGATTCCCTTCCGCCGAGATCAAGCTGATAGAATCAGCGGGGATGGAGGCGGAATGGATCTCGATTTGCTGGCGATTGCTGCGCACCCGGACGACGTTGAGCTGACCTGCGGTGGGACGCTGCTAAAGATGGCGTGGCGAGGATATAAGACTGGAATCCTTGATTTGACCGCGGGAGAGATGGGAACGCGCGGCACCCCGGAGATCCGGGCCAAGGAAGCGTCCCACGCGGCAAAATTGCTCGGCGTAAAATGGCGCGGCACGCTCGGAGTGCCGGATTCGGATGTTCAGCCAAGCCGCCAGGAGAAATTGCGGCTTGCCGCCATGATCCGGCAACTCCGGCCGAAGACGGTTATCCTCCCCTATTGGGAAGCGCGGCATCCCGACCACTACCACGCTTCAACCCTGGGCTACGAAGGCTGCTTCCTCGCTGGCTTGAAGCAATTGCCCATCGAAGGCGAAGCCTACCGCCCCTTCAAGATCCTTTATTCGATTTCCTACGCCGATGTGCGGCCGACGTTCGTCGTGGATATCACCGCGCAATACGACAAGCGCCGCAAGGCGATTCTCGCCTTCGAATCGCAATTCCGGCCCAAAAAGAGCGAAAAGAAAAGCAAGGTGCACCTGGCCATTGACCGGCTGGAGGCGGAGATGAATCTGTTGGCGCGGCACTATGGCCGGATGATCGGCGTGGACTACGGTGAGCCGTTCCTGCAAAAGGAGCTGATGAAGGTCGACGATGTTGTAAAAATGGAGGTTCGGTCGATCTAAAGCTAGAACTTCTCGTCTTCCTGAGCGGGAGAAAACCCGGGAATGTTCTGGCCTCCGGCGGCGCGTTCGATCCGGACACGGATCTGCGCTTGGTCCTCGGCACCGGACTTGCGCAAGATGACCATGGTATTCAGGGCCTCGGAGTACAGCCGAGTGACCAGATAGATATCGCCGGTGCTGTCTTTTTTCCAAAGCTGGCCAATCTGGATTTTGGAGACACTCATAGTAGACCGGCTCTGACTCTAAAGTGCGCTGCGAGGTGTGTCAACTGCCTTCCCTGGGCGGCCTGGGCGAGAGGTACGCACCGAGTACGCCGGGGAAGGAGCTTCGATCGCGGGCCCATCAACAATTAGCATTGGCCCCTCTTAGTGGAACCTCCTGGGAATAGGAAACCTTCCTGGACGGTCTAACATCCTAGTAGTCATTGAGCATTGTTGGGAGCCTGCCCGGCGATTGCAGGTGTATAATCATGCGTAGTCGGAGGTGCGCGATATGCAAGAGATTCTGAGGCATACCCTGAAACTGGCGCTGGTTGGCGCCCTCGTTGCGGGTTCGGCCTTCGCTGCCCCCCAAAGTCAAGATCCCCCGAGCCAGGATCCCGCCAAGACACCGCCGCCCACGCAACAGCAGAGTCAGCAACAAACCGGCTCCCAGCCGGTCCAGCAGAAAGACACGGTGACTCCCAAGAATTCCAAGGAAGACGTCGAGGCCATCGGCAACCGCAGCGTCGGTAAAGGCGTGAACCTCTACTCGTTGGAGCGAGAAATCTCCCTTGGCAAGCAATTGGCCCAGGAAGTGGAGCGCTCTTCGAAGCTGATCGACGACCCGGTGGTTACCGAATACGTCAACCGCGTGGGGCAGAACTTGGTACGCAATTCCGATGCGCGCGTTCCCTTCACAATCAAGGTGATCGATTCCGATGAAGTTAACGCGTTCGCGCTGCCCGGCGGCTTCTTCTATGTGAACAGCGGTTTGATCCTGCGCGCCCAGGAAGAGTCCGAGCTTGCAGGCGTGATGGCCCACGAGATTTCCCACGTCTGCGCGCGGCACGGCACCAAGAACGCCACCAAGGGCGAATTGATGCAGTTGGCCACTATCCCGCTGATTCTGCTGGGGCCGGGCGGCTGGGCGGGTTACGGCATTTATCAGGGTCTGAACCTCGCCATCCCCGTGACCTACCTGAAGTTCAGCCGCGACGCCGAACGCGAAGCCGATTACCTCGGGATCCAGTACATGTACAAAACCGGCTACGACCCGAACTCTTATGTCACCTTCTTCGAGCGCATCCAGGCCGATGAAAAGCGGCGCCCGGGCACGATCCCCAAGGTCTTCTCCACGCATCCGCCGACGCCCGAGCGCATTGAAAACACGCAAAAAGAGATTGCGCGCATTCTGCCCGCGAGGCAGGAATACATCGTCACCACCTCTGAATTCGATTCCGTGAAGTCCCGCCTGCGCACCATCATGTTCTCGCGCAAGGTGACTGATAACGCGCCCGGCAAGCCGACCCTGCGCACCAAGACCGAGCAATCCAAGAAACAACCCACGGGAAACGATCCCAACAGCACCGATGACGACCGGCCAACGCTGAAGCGTCGCCCCGACTCCCAGCCGTAAGCAAAGACATCCGAAAGGCAAAAAGGCGGCCGACTGGCTGCCTTTTGAAGGTAAAATTTAGACCAAGAACTTATGAGCGCCGGTCGTCGGGGGCGGCAGCAATGCCCACACGTCGAAGCTCATCCAGGTAATATTTCCTGTGGAGGACATCCCACTCCTCACTGCCTTCGAGGATTTCTTTTTTCTGTGAAGTGATCCGCTTGCGCACTTCCAGCTCGATCTTCTCTTCCTCTTTCAGCGTGGCTGTCAGAATCTGAACTACCTGCTGGCGAATAGTGTCACGGTCGTCAACGAATTCCACTTCTTCGCTTTCGACAAGCACGTCGGTAATCTGGTGCGAGAGCCGTATGATTTTTTCGCGGGTAAGACGCATCGTTTCTGAAAATCCTCGTATGAACTCAAGATTGACTGCGCGGAGCGGATGATGCAAGTACGGCACAGGCCGAAGCCGACGTTACGGTTTAGCGGAGGATCAGCTTGCGGTCCCTCGCCAGCTGCTGCTTCACTTTTTTGTACATCTCCTGATAAGAGACGCTGGTCCGTCGCATCTCGTCCTGGTGGTCGATCAGAATCTGGCGCACTTCCTCGTTGAGCCGGTCCTCTACGGTGAGCTCTTCCACCATGCGCAGGCGGACGCGGTTGGACACGGCGGCGGCGGCCTTGGTTTCGATCTGCCCGCCTTCGACCAGACGTTTCACAACTTCGTTGGCCATGTGCGCTACAAAGTCCCGTACGAGAAGCATCTGGAGAGCGTTCCCTTTGCACAAATGCAAAAGAGTGAGTTTACTGGCTGCGTCAATAAAGTGCAAGGAAGGCACGGAATGGAATCGCGGGAATCGCTCGGAGTGTATTCGAGACTATTCGCGACGCGTTGACGCCTCTTGCCGCTTCCTGTACGATAAATTGCGGTAAGGGCGCTTAGCTCAGCGGTTAGAGCGTTCGGTTTACACCCGAAAGGTCGTCCGTTCAAATCGGACAGTGCCCACCATTCTGACGCATGCCCTTCCGCGGGGACGTAGTTAAGTTGGTTAGAACGCAGCCACCGTCGCCAAGGTCGTCAAAAACCCGTGTAGTACTTGCATCCGTGGCTTTTGGTTGCCACAGCACGGCAAGGGCTTCCTTTTAGATCGCGCAACAATGTTACAGGTCTCCCTCATGTTCCCCATGCATTTTGAGTTTTCGTGAGAAACAGAGATTAGCGCTCGAAACGCTCGCCCAAAAAACTCGGCTGAGAGCTTCAAGTCCCGCTTGAGCTGTCGGTTCGTCAATCTCTCATTTGTTCTCACCACAAAATACCGGCGCATTCACGCCCAACAATCCGCATCCTCGCTGAATTTCGTCCTCGATCAGCTTGCACGAGTTTTGCGCGTTGCACGGCGGATGCGTTGCCGGCGATACTTGTAGGCACTGTCTCACCAACTCATTCGCTACCTGCCTGCCCACCGTCTTCTCGCAACTCTTCCCCGAGGAATCCCCCGCGCCTAGCTGACTTCCCGCCTGCACCAGGAACTCGCCGTTGCAACCTCGATCCACCCAGACGCCCCAGCGATCGTAGCCCCACGTCGAACCTTCCATGCATGGTGCCGTGCTTATCTGTCTCGTCAGTTGCACCTTGGCCCCCTGCGTATCCGCGTCGCAATAATTCTTTCTTCCGTCGAACGAAGCGCAACTTATCCTCTGGCTCTTGCCCGCGGCTTTCGCAGAGCCGGCCGGATGTCCCGGTACGCCCACTACAAAATCCGCCTCGCATCCTTTATCTACCCATATCCCTCGAGCATCGTGTCCCCACGAGGCGCCTTCCTTGCACTTCGCGTCGCTCCGTTGTCTCACGAGCTGCACACCTTTGCTGGTATCCGCCGGGCAAACTTTTCGCCGGCCATCGTCTGACGCACACGTTATCGTCCCTCTGCCACCCTCGGCACGGGCATCGCCGCCATCGTTGCCGCGCCCCAGAGTAAACTCACCGCCGCATCCCTTGTCCACCCAGATTCCCTCTTCGTCGTAGCCCCACGACTCGCCCTCTTTGCACGCCGCCTGGCTGCGCTGCCGCACCAATCGCGCGCCATACCGCGTGTCCGCCGTGCAGTAGTGCTTCTCCCCGTCATCCGAAGAACACGGAATGATCTGGCCCTGACGCTCCTGCGGTACCTGCCTGGCCAATGCCCCACGGCCAAAAGTTGCGAGGGCCGCCAGCAAAACAAAAATATACCGGCAAATTCGCATGCGATTCTCCAGCGATTGTGTGAATGAGAAAGAGGTATGCGAGGGCGCCATCTTTGTTTAACGTGCGAGCCTACAGGAGATCCATGGCTGTCTTTGGCCAAAACTCCTGGAAGACGCGGACTTCGTCCGTGTAACAATACTACAGGCCTGTCCTCATCTTTATCCATTTTAAAATGGATCCGTTTCGCCGGGCTAATCCTCATCCAATATATATATACGCGGTGACCCCTTCGCGTTATCTCGACATTTTCACCCCCTCAGCTACGATGAAGAAAGAATCCGATCCCCATCGTGGAGGATCGAGCCGTGAACATCGAAATCCACGCTGCGGCCCTGGACACCAAGAATCCAGAAACAGCTTCAAGCATCCGGCTCCAGCAGCGTCGAGGAAGTGTTGCGCCGTTTGCTGGAGACCCAGGAGGAACGGATCGTTGACTTTTGGAAAACCGGGACACGATCAACGCGAAGATCAGGCGCGCCATCGATCAACCCTACCGCGGCGAAGGCATCCTGGACGATTAATGTGAAAGTACCCGTTCTCCCGCAGTCGGAATTCCCGAAATCCCGCTGCGAGACGAGGGTGACACCCAGAGAGAGCCGGACGCACCGACCATGAAATGGCCATCGAGGCGATTGTGCCGCCAAACGGCTCATAAGAACTCCCACATCGCCGGCGCAGTGGCGGCGGCCCCGGGAAGCGTCTTGATGCCCAAGCCTTCGAGCGTCAGGCGAAGAAGGCTCTGAGGCTGATAGAGGGTGGTGGACTGATAAGCGACGCGAGAAAACGCTGGGCTGATGAGAACCGCCGGGATACGGCCTCCTCCGTTTGTGTTATCGCTCCCTGACTCGTTGCACACGATGCTAAGTAGTCCGTCCTTTTGGAATACTGGGTTCTTTACTAGCGGGTCAATGTTGGCCTGAAGCCAGGGGTCAGCCGTGGAGATGGGGCAGTTGTGCCCATCGTTGCAGAGATTCGGAACGATGAAGGAATAGTTGGGCAAATTGCCGCCGGCGAGATTGGATGCGAATTGAGTGAAGGGGACAAGGTTCTGTACTTGCGCAGAGCTGTTTTGCACGTCGGTCATGTAGGCTAGCGGATTGTGGCGGACCCGATACAGGCCCGTGTTGCCGCCGGTGTAGCCGACCGAGGGCAGATCTTCCGCGTAAGACTTCCACGTCTTTCCACTTGTCCTCGAGGTGAACGCGCCATTCGCTTACGAGCAGCAGCACTACCGGGCGGGTGTCACCTGCCCTCCGCTGGCGCATTGGGTCGAAGGGGCGATCTGGAGAAAGGCGCGCCTGGTGAT
>Ga0209577_10000355_pt1 | contig 46688 bp, 36 predicted proteins | sample GraSoiAngelo_109_FD_185874 | JGI IMG/M metagenome (GOLD analysis project Ga0209577, IMG submission 185874) | Grasslands soil microbial communities from the Angelo Coastal Reserve, California, USA - 14_0903_12_20cm (SPAdes) (version 2) | ecosystem: Environmental > Terrestrial > Soil > Grasslands... | reverse complement strand
AAAAGGACGGCCGCCATTGGAGAAACTTCGAAAAATGATCCTGGACGGACGATATGGGGGCGGGCAATGCGAGGCCGGGGATTTGCGACACCGCCAATCCTCGATTGCAGCTGTCAGCCCGATTATTTCCCTTCTCCCGCTTGCAGGTCAAAAAATCGGTATCCGCTTGTGTCTTCTCCGGTACAGTTTGCCATCCCCCGCCCGCAGAACATAGGCCACATCGGATCCGGCCTGGTAGGAAGCAATAGCCCCAGCTGAAGCCTGTCTCGTAGCGCCTGGCGCTGTTGAGATTCCAGAATTCGACGGCTCGCAACCGGCGCTTGACCGGACGCTCCGCCTGTTCCTCTGTCGTCTCGGAAGCACCACCTTGAACTCTTCGCCTGCATAACGGAAAACGATATCGCCGCCACCAGAAGGTGCTCTTCCAGAGCTTTGCCACATCTGCCAGGAGCTCATCGCCGACCAGGCTTCCAAAATGCGCATTGATTTGGCGAAGACCATCAACCTCAGTAACGATGAAACTCAGGCTGGGCTCCGAACGGCTGGCCTGAGCCACCTGGCGGGCAAGCATCGGATCGAGAGCGCGCGGGTTGAAAAGCTGGGGCCGGGGATCGTCATAGGGCTAAGACGGGCGTGGAAATCCACAGGACCTTACCCAAAAAGAAAAGCAGCCGTTCAGGCGTAGTCGGCCGAAACCAGAGTCTTTACGCCGTTTTCGTCGCGGAAGATCAGCTCAGCCTTCTTGCCGGCAGGCAATCGATTCCGCAAGTCGCCCTCCAGCACCAGAATGCGGGAAGCGCCGGACCCGCTGGATAGGGTCACTACCGACTTATTGGGGTGGCCGACATGGGCTTCAAAAAACTGAACACTCTCTACCCTGCCTCGAACGACAGCAGCTCCGTTCGCTCCAGCCATGGCCAGGGCGCGGGTGGAACCGGCAGCGGCCCGGCGTCGAAGGCGTTGAAACTCCCACAAACCGTTCAGCCCAAAAACGCCCGAAATGGCGAGCAGGATGAGGGACATGAACAGGCCGTCCACGGTTGTCATCGAGCCCTTCACGAGTATCGAGACGATGCCCAACAGTGGGACGAACGCCAGCACGAGCGATATGATTAGGAGCATAGGTTTTTCCGGAAAATTGGGGAAACCGGTGGAGTGCTTATGTCAGCGAATAACCACCCCACCATTGCGGAAATAGACTAGCAAAACGAGGTTCTCTCATACAAACGCCAGGGCACCGCCGTGACCGCCGCCGTTAACCCCGCCAGTTGGCAATTTCCTTCAGACCTGCGCTCGGAGTCTGTTCGAAGAGGCGCACCAGGTGATGGGAATGCTCGAATTCATGGATATCGGCCCAGACCTCTGCTCGCCACGCTTCATCATGGATAGCCGACTCGCCACAGCTGGCGCAGCGGGTGTGCAACTTGGAGGGTAGCCGGTGTGATTGCGTGATTTCCGGAAGCTCGATAAAGACTGAGCGCACTTCCTCGATGCCTTCATTCTCGCCAATGATGTGCTCGTAACGCAGCAGGTAATCAAAGCCCAGTTTACGGGCTTCGAGCTCGGCTTCCATCCGGGTATGGAACGGACCGTACTCGGCCCGCATCTGCTCGGTGGAATCGCACGCCATCCAAAAAGTTTCTTTGTACGCCATACCTACCTCGTCTGGGGTCAGCTCGCTGGGCGCAGGCATGACCGAATCCTGGGAATCGCGCTCTCATGGGTGCAATTCAATTTCCGCGTTCAGGGCTGGCAAGCACATTGTCTTGGCGGGATTTGTGCTTCCCCAATGGCGCCGGATTCTGCTCGCAACTGCAACATTTTGCGGTATTTTGCCCGCAAGCCGCCGGGTTCGACAGGAGTGATATGTCCTTGGTTACCTAGCACACAAAAGTTTTGTCAAGTAACATCGGAACCGATCACGCTCCTCCCGCGCGACCGCGCACAACGTGTAGATTCAATGGGAACTCGTCGAGAACTCAGGAAGAAAGTCGTGCTTTCGGTGCGGATCTTCGGCACCGACGCTACGGGACGCATTTTTTCCGAGTCTGTTTCCACCGTCAACGTGAGCTACGAAGGGGCCATGCTCAATGGGGTCAATCGGCCCATCAAACCCGGGGAAATCATTGGCCTGACCTATGGCAAGAACAAGGCTCGTTTCCGCGTTCAATGGGCAGGTCAACCTGGGACGGCGCTGGAAGGCCAAATAGGGGTGCAACACGTCGGTCCGCCGCAGTCGATCTGGGGCCTCCCGGAGCGAGGACTGGATGAGCAGGGTCGCCCCTCCACATCCCTGCCGAGATTACAGCCGCGCATGAATTGCTCTACCTCGGCGGAACTTCGTCCAGTGGGCCAAGCCCCCATGTGGAGCAAGGTAGGAGACATCAGCGAAGGCGGCTGCTTCGTAGAAATGATGATCCCCATCCAGCCAGGCACCCGGTTGAAGATCTTGATCTGGGTTAGAGACAACAAGGTCATCGCTGAGGGAGTAGTGGCTAATACCCGCCCCGGCTTCGGGGTGGGCATTCGCTTCACGGAGATGTCTGCCAAAGATGCCACCTGCTTGAAAGAGTTCCTGAAGAGCCTGATCCAGATTCCCGCCCGCGTCTAGGTCTATCCAGTTTGCCGTAACGCCATACTCCCCGAGGACCAGTTCCAGGCGGCTCCAGACACCCAGCTTGTCCAACGTAGTCCGCAGATAATTCTTGACCACCCTGCTCGGTGGTGCCGATCAGGGCAGCAATGTCGCGGTTGGCAAGGCCTTGCCGCACCAGAGTGGCCACTTCCGCTTCTGTCGCCGTCAAACCCTGTCGGGGCCGAGTAATTCAAGCTCCGGGCTGGCAAACCCCAGGTTTGCCCAGCCCGAGGCGCTTGCGCCCTGCCTCGATGCCGACCCGCAAGAACGGCGTCTGCAAATGCTATTTCAGAAGTGCTGGAGCTGATCTTTAGCTTTTTACCTGGGGTGACGATCTCTTTGCTGGCGCAGCCTTGGAGCAAGAGTTTTAAGCTCCGGCTGGCCCCGGGGCGTAATCTTCATTGGTTGCGGATCGATCCTGCCGGGTCCTCCTCCCATTACGACCTAGCGGGGTCACAATCGGCCTAAGTCAGAGCAACGGTTTCGCCAAACATTCGCCTCAGGAGCACGGGAGAGCTAGCCCCATGCTTGATGTCGGTTGGGAGACGACGACACTTCCGCGAGGGCTAGAACCTTGCGGGCTCAAAGCGGGAAGAATTTGGTGCCAGAATGCGTTTTCGCAGATTGTGCTTGTCTCATCCAAGCTACTTTGGTGGCGCACGGATCTCTTTCCTGCAATTCAGACACTGTCTGAATTGCAGATCTCTTTCAGGTTCGCTTAATCTTCAAAAGCCCATAATCGGAATCTCAGGAGGGCAGATCGGGATGGCAGCCAGCGGCTCATTCATCACTTTCGCAAAAGGCTGGATAAGGATAGCAATTCTCCTGATCATTACGAGTTCAGCCTTCGGCCAAGCAGCTCGAGTTTTTTCTCTGGCCCAAGCAAGTACTCAAGCGCCTTCCAACGCTCCCCTGACCCTGACGCTGCAGGATGCCATGCAACGGGCCAAAGCAAACAATCCGCAATTCCAGGCTGCCCTTACCGAACTCGGCCTCGCCCAGCAGGATCGAGTGCAAGGCCGGGCGGCATTGCTTCCCAGCGTGAACTACAACATGGAGTATCTCTACACGCAGGGCAACGGAGCGCACAGCGACGCCCCGATTTTCATCGCCAACAACGCAGTGCATGAATACGTCGCCCAAGGCGACGTACACCAGGTGCTCTCGCCCGGGACTGTGGCCGAGTATCGGAGAAGCGGAGCGGCGCTCGCAGTTGCCAAAGCCAAGTCGGAGATTGCCGCCCGCGGCCTGCTAGTCACCGTGGTCGAAGCCTATTACGCCCACGTGGTGGCTCAGAGAAAGTACGCCACTGCGCAACTGGCGGCTTCCGAAGCGCAACGTTTCCTGGAGATCAGCCAGAAACTGGAAAAGGGCGGCGAGGTGGCGCATTCCGATGTCATCAAGGCCCAGATCCAATACAACCAGCAGCAGCGAGACCTCCAGGAAGCTCAGTTGGAGATGAATAAGTCCCGTTTGCAACTGGCAGTCTTATTGTTCCCCAACTTCAACGAGAATTTTGCCGTAGTCGACGACCTGCGCCTTCCCGCCCCGCTGCCGACATTCGAGGAGGTTCAAGCAGCCGCCAGCAAGCAGAATCCAGACCTCAGAGCCGCTGTAGCAACGCTACAGGAGGCGAACCAGGCAGTCGTTGTCGCCCGGTCCGGACTGTTGCCGAGTATAAGTGTTGACTATTTCTATGGCATGGACGCGAGCCGCTTTGCAACCCGGAGCGATGGCTTGAGTAATTTGGGGAACTCGGCATCGGTGACATTGCAGCTGCCAATCTGGGCGTGGGGCGCCAATCGCAGCAAGGTCCGTCAGGCCGACTTGCGCCGCCAGCAGGCGCGGGTGGAACTGAGCTTTGCTCAGCGGCAACTCGTGGCCAATCTCCGCTCGTTCTATAACGAGCTGCAGGCGGCGCGGTCGGAACTGGAACTGTTGAGCCAGTCGGCAGAAATGGCAGCCGAGAGCTTGCGCCTGACGACTCTCCGTTACCAGGCAGGAGAAGCTACGGTCCTGGAAGTTGTGGACGCCCAGAACACAGCGACCCAGGCGCGTAATGCCTATGATGACGGGCAGGTCCGCTTCCGGGTAGCGCAAGCAAATCTCCAGACCTTGACGGGGACTTTCTAACCGCATGACACCTCTACCGCGCAGCCGTTTCGCGAACATCGGACGGAGCCAAGAGGTAGGGCGCGTTCTATTACTCGCCGGGTTGGGCGTACCCGCTTTGTGCTGGCTGTTTTCGGTAACCGGGTGCTCTAAAGTCCGGCCTGAGGAACCCACGGTAAGCGTCGAGACAGCTTCGGTCGAAAAGCAAACCCTCGAGCGTACGGTGACGGCGGAAGCGATCTTATTTCCCTTGCAACAATCCGCTCTGGTGCCCAAAGTAAGCGCGCCCGTTAAGGCTTTCTATGTGAAGCGGGGCAGCCGTGTACGAAAGGGCCAACTGCTGGCGGTTCTGGAGAACCGTGATCTGGCTGCCGCGGCCCAGGAAAACAAGGGCGCCTATAATCAGGCCGAAGCTGCCTACGAAACCACCACCGCGGCTAGTCTGCCGGAAGAAATCCAGAAAGCAAAACTCGATGCCGACGTGGCCAAGGAGACGCTGGACGCGACACAGAAGGTTTACGACAGCCGCCAGGAACTCTACAAGCAGGGCGCGCTCCCCCGCAAGGATTTGGACCAGGCCTCGGTTAACCTTGTGCAAGCCCGCAGCCAGTACGATATCGCCGAGAAGCATCTGAATTCTCTGATGGCGGTGGGGAAGCAACAGGAACTGAAGTCGGCCGCCGGCCAGTTGGAATCGGCTAAAGGAAAATATCTCGGAGCTCAGGCTCAACTCAGTTATTCGGAGATCCGAAGCCCTATTGACGGCGTCGTGACCGACCGGCCGCTTTACCCGGGAGAGATGGCCGCGGTGGGCACTCCGCTAATCACCGTCATGGATATCTCTCAGGTCATTGCCCGTGCCCACATTCCGCAGGACCAGGCAGCGCTGCTCAAGATCGGCGACAAAGCCACCATCACCGTCACGGGAACTGACAAACCCGTTGCGGCCAAGGTCACGGTCGTCAGTCCTGCGCTGGATCCCAACAGCACGACCGTAGAGGTCTGGATCCAGGCGAAAAACCCGGGACAGCAGATGAGGCCGGGAGCCAGCGTGCAGGTCTCCATGCTGTCCCACACGGTTCCGGATGCTTTGGTAGTTCCAGCTTCCGCCATTCTTACCGCACCGGACGGGGGCACCTCCGTAATGGTCGTCGGTTCGGATAATCGCGCCCATCAGAAAGCGGTCAAAACCGGAATCAAACACGTCGACGACATCCAGATCGTAGAGGGTGTGGCCGAAGGTGAAGAGGTGGTCGCTTCGGGGGCCTACGGATTGCCCGATAACACCAAGGTCACGGTCGAGCGTGGCAAGCAATCCAGCCAGCTGCCGGAGAAGCCCCCTGGGAAAGAAAAAGAAAAAGAGAAAGAGAAAGATGAAAGGTAAACGGGAGGATTGCCGTGACTAACGGCGGATCTTCGTATTGGGTCGCGCGCCATTCGCGATCAGTCATCTTTCTCATCGTGACTCTGGCGCTTCTCGGCGGCTACTTGGCCTTTACCATTCCAGTAGCGGTGTTCCCTTCAACTAACTTTCCCAGAATCCTAATTGCTGTCGATAACGGGGTCATGCCCATCGACCAAATGATGGTAACGGTGACGCGGCCCATTGAGGAGGCGGTGAACAGCGTGCCCGGTTTGCAGCAGGTGCGATCGATCACCAGCCGCGGCTCCGCCGAAGTGGACCTGTTTTTCGATTGGCACGTAGACATGTTTCAGACGTTGCAATATGTGAATTCCGCCCTGTCGCGGGTCCAGCCGGAGCTGCCTTCCACCGCCAAGATTGAAGCTCACCGCATGACATTCGCCAGCTTCCCGATTATGGGCTACAGCCTGACTTCGAACACAGTTCCCATGACGCAGCTCTGGGAACTGGCGACCTACGAGATCAAGCCCCGCCTCAACCGTCTGGATGGGGTCTCAACCGTGCTGGTGCAGGGGGGACAGGAGCCCGAGTTCCACGTGGTTCCCGATGCAACCAAATTACTGGCAGCTTCCGTCACCGTAACTGACATTTTGGATGCAGTGCGACGCACCAACTTGATCGACTCTCCCGGGCTGCTCGACGAGAACCACCAGTTGGTCCTCGGCCTCGTGAATGGGCAGGTTCGGACGCCGGAACAAATTGCCAATACCGTCATCAAGACGACCCCCGCGGGAATTCCAGTGCGCATTGGCGATGTGGCCGCGGTCACCCAGGATGTGAAGCCCGTCTACACCATCGTGACTGCCAATGCAAAACCCGCAGTCCTGTTCAACATTAACCGCCAGCCCGATAGCAATACCGTGCAAGTGGCGGATGAAGTTCATGCCGAGGTGGAGCGCATTCGGAAGTCCCTGGCGCCGGGCATCGAGTTTCGGCCCTTTTACGACCAATCTGAAATCGTGTCCGAATCGATTAAGAGTGTGCGCGACGCGATCCTCATCGGGCTGGTCCTGGCGTCGATCATCCTGGTGGTTTTCCTGCGCGACTGGGGAACTTCTATCGTGGCTGGCCTGGTTATTCCAGTCACTGTGCTGGTGACATTCATCGCTCTCAAGCTGTTAGGTCAGAGCTTCAATCTGATGACGCTGGGCGGGCTGGCAGCGGCGGTTGGCCTGGTTATCGACGATGCCATCGTGGTGGTGGAAAACATCGTGCTCCACCGCGACGCGGGACAAACCCGTCTCCAGGCAATCCGCAGCGCGTTACACGAGATCACCGTGCCCTTGGTGGGCTCCACGATTACACCCATTGTCGTCTTCCTGCCTTTGATCGCAATTACAGGTGTAACCGGAACCTTCTTCCGAGCGCTGGCGGTCACCATGGCAGTTTCGCTCCTGGCTTCTCTCGCCCTGGCCCTGACTTGGACGCCGAATCTCAGCCAGTACTTCATTAAGAGCAGCGGACGCCAGGCAGCCAATTATGAAGAAACGCCGTCCGCACAACCCGAGGAAGAATCGATTCAGCGCTTGCTGGCCGTCGAAGAGGCTTCGTTGACCGGGTTCTTCCGGAGGGTAGTGAACTTCCACGAAAGCTGGCTTCGCCGGGCGCTCAAGCGTCCCGTATGGCTGGCAATATTCAGTGTCGTGCTGATAGCGATCTCGTATGTGTGCTACCGGTTTTCAGGGTCAGACCTCTTGCCGGAAATGGATGAAGGCGGTTTCGTGCTGGACTACATCATGCCGGCCGGCAGTTCGCTGGCCGAGACTAACCGTGTCATCAGCCACATCGAACAAATACTTCGCGCCACTCCCGAAGTGGAGAGCACGTCGCGGCGCACTGGATTGCAGCTTGGACTAGCCGCAGTCACCGAAGCCAATACCGGCGACGTATCGGTAAAGCTGAAAGCTCAGCGAAGCCGCAGCATCGAAGACATCATGGAAGAGGTTCGCGGAAAAATCAAAACCCAGGAGCCCGCTCTGGACGTGGAGTTCATACAGGTCCTGCAGGACATGATCGGCGACCTGACCAGCGCGCCCGAACCGATCCAGATCAAGTTGTTCTCGCAAGATCCGGCGTTACTCGAGGACTGGGCCCCGAAAGTCGCCGATCGGATCAGCAAGGTTGAAGGCGTGGTCGACGTGCTCAACGGGATCGACAACACGATCAGCGGCCCGGCGGTAACCTTCCAGGTGAACCCCAGCGTTGCGGCCCGCGCCGGATTTACCCCCGAGGAGGTGGCCACCGATGCCGCCGCAATCCTCGAAGGCGAGCCCGCGCCCACTCCTGTCGTGAATAACGACCGGGCCTACACATTACGCGTGCGCTTTCCCCGATCGGCTCGGGCATCACTGGAAGCGATGCGAGACACGTTGCTAACCAGCTCAAGCGGTAAGACGGCGACCCTGGGCACGCTGGCATCCATCGCGAAGATTCCAGGCCAGACAGAAATCCGGCGTGAGAACCTGCAGCGCGATGTGGCGGTCACGGCGCGGCTGGAAGGGCGGGATCTGGGAAGCGGCGTCAATGAAGTTCGGAAAGTAGTAGACGCGCTACATCTGCCTTCCTCGATCCGAGTGGAATATGGCGGAACCTACCAGGAACAGCAGAAATCGTTTCAGGACCTGATTTTGGTTCTGATCCTTGCCATTGTGCTGGTCTTCATCGTGCTGCTATTTGAGTTCCGTACGTTTGCCGCGCCGATCGCTATCCTTGCCTCTGCCCTGTTGTCCACGTCGGGTGTCTTCATCGCCTTGCTCATAACGCGCACCACCTTCAATATCTCTTCGTTCATGGGCATGATCATGGTGGTCGGCATCGTGGCCAAGAATGGAATTCTGCTGCTGGATGCGGACCAGAAATTCCGCGCGGCGGGGCTGTCCAGCGAAGACGCCATGATGCAGGCCAGCCGGCGGCGACTGCGCCCCATCGTGATGACCGCGCTGGCCGCCATCGCCGGGATGTTGCCATTGGCGTTTGCGATTGGGGCTGGATCGCAGATGTTGCAGCCGCTGGCGATCGCGGTGATTGGCGGGATCTTGATTTCGATGGTCTTGTCGCTGATTATCACACCCGCCGTGCACTTCTATCTGAGCCACGAAGAGGCGCGACGCGAGGAGATGATCCCGGCGCGGTGAGCCGCAGCGGCAGAGCACGACGGAAGCAAAGATGATCTATGAAGTTGATGCCTAATCGTTTTTGATCCCTTCCACGGCGCTCCGGGGTTGGGCCCGTTTCTTACAGCAAGTGGCCGTTATCGACCTGCCTGGCCCGCCGGGTAAAGGTTTCGATTACCTGAGGAGCGACGGTGACGATCACTATCTGTTTTCCGTCCATCTGGGCGCCGGCAATTTGTATGTGATCGACTCGCCCTGACACCCAGCAGCCGATTGCCTACCCGCCGATGGCACCAGATCCCAATGTCGGCAAGTTTGATCCCGGTTCGAGAGGTGTTTATGCCGCCTGCTATAGCGGCGCCATTTCAGTTTTCCGGCCTGATGACGCTAACCACTACTGGGAAATTGAGGACTTTCCCGTCCACAAGAAGGTGCACAGCCTTGCAGTCGACCCGGAACCCACTCTGTCTACATCCCTGAGGATTGGGCGGGCGGTCATCCGCCGGCCCGGATGGTGGTTTGTGAACCCGCGTCGGCGAGATGATAAGTTATTGAATTGTAAGTAATTGGTTCGATCTGCCAAGAGCACGCTGGCGGGCGCAAAATGCCACTCACTCGTTCCAGGTCGAAGGCTCTAGCCCGATGGTTCCTTCCGGTTTGGATGACCAATTGCATTAGAATAAACTAGCAGCTTGTCCCTCAAACAGCTGGGAGTGCGCTTTCCGCTTGGTTGATAAGCTTCCGATGAATGGCCAACCGCTGGACGAAGAGTCTTTCGCACGACTATTGGCGGCCGCTTACGTGGTGCAGGAGCACCAGGACCGCGCTAGCGCCAAGGCGGCGCTCCCGCCTTCCGATTTCGCGCAGATTATTTCCCGCATTGTCGACACCCAACATTTGATCCAGACTCGCAGCCTGGATGCGCAAGCGGCACTTGATCTGATTGCGGGTCAAATGCAGAGACTATCGGGCGCGGGCGGGGCTGCAATCGGATTAGTGCTGGATCATGTGCTGCACTACAAAGCCGCGATCGGAAGCGCATCCATCCTGCTCGGACGTGAGATTCCGGAAGATGTGAGCATCTCGGCGAAATGCCTGAAAAAGGGCGAAAAGCTGGTGAGCCCTTTGTGTGAGGCTGATCCGCAAATTGATCAGGCGTTCCGCCGGCGGGTAAAGGCGCAATCGCTGATCGCTGTGCCGATTTACCACGAAGGCAAAATCGCGGGTGCCTTGGAAGTTTATTTCTCAGACGTGGGTGCCTTCAGCGAAGGGGACGTGCGGGCTTGTGAGCTGATGGCGGGTTTGGTCACCGAAGTCATGGTGCAGACGGCGGAACAGGAGTTGAAGCAAGAGTTGGCCACAGAACGAGCTTCCGTGCTGCTGGCTTTGGAAAGACTGAAGCCACAACTTCAAAAGCTAGCGGGTGAGCCCGCGGCGCCCAAGCCGGCGCAAATTGCGGAAACGAACCTGGCCGGCCGTCCCAACGGAGTCCGCGCCGAGAGCGAACGGCTTGAACCCGAAGTATGCCATGCCTGCGGACACGCCCTGAGCGACGATGCAACCGGCTGCAGCGCGTGTGGAGCGGCCCGGAATTCCGAAGCTGCACGACCGCGCATGTGGGGACGCCTGGCAAATCTCCAGCCGCAAGACCAGGAAGGAACCATTGAACGGGTGCCCATGTTTCAGGAGAGCGCGCCAGCGAAGGAAGCGAAAGCGCTGGCCGCCCGAGCGCCGTTCGACTTCCGGTCCCTGCCACCGATTGACGAGCTGCTGAAGCTGTCGGCAGGACCCGAGGCAGAAGCGGCGGTTGACGGCGAAACCGACGCGGATACTTCGGGTGAGCCAGTTGAGACCGACGTGCGGGACCTATCTCCCTGGAGTTCGGCAGCCCGAGCCAAGGATTGGCTGAAAGCGCATGTCCAGAAGAAGTCCTGGGACTTCGGGGACATCAGCCTGGGAGTTTCGGCGGTTGTGTTTCTGGCCGTGCTGATCTGGGGATTGTGGCCCCAACAAAAACCCGAACCTCGAGCAGCGCCACAGGCTCAAGCCATGATGCAAGGACCCGCCATCCGGCGCCGCTCCAGGCCGAAGCCGCCAGAACTGACGCTCTTTGAAAGAGCGCTGGTAGGTCTAGGGCTGGCCGAGCCGCCGCCCGCTCCACAATATATGGGCAATCCTGAGGTAAAGGTTTGGGTGGACCTGCAGACCGCGCTCTACTATTGTCCGGGCACCGATCTGTATGGCTCTACTCCGAAAGGCAAGTACACCACCCAGGGAGACGCCCAGCAAGACCAATTTGAGCCCGCCTACCGCAAGCCCTGCGACTAAGTTTTGGTCGCTCCGGACGCCGGTCGTATCACCCTGTACCTTCATTTGCCAGTTGTTTCCTTCAGGGTTTCGGGCTAGCGTATGGAGGTGCGTGGTGTAGCTGGTAAATCCCCCGAATTCGCGCTGATCTGTCCCGCGTGCCTGCACAAGAACGAAGTTCAACAGCGCTTCTGCGGGCTCTGCGGGTTTCCTCTCAAACCGAGGCAGGCGGACGCAAAGGCGGCGCCACAGGCCGCTCAAGAACTCCCCTTTGTTGATCGAAGCGAGAACGCTTGGCAGTGGTTGCGCGAAAGGCATCTCGAAGAGCTCGCCAGCCGACAAAAAAGGATCTCTCGCTGGATTACCCTGGCCATCGTACTGCTGCTGTTGGCACTCGGCAGCGGGGCATGGTTGTTCTGGAAAAACTGGTCACAATTCGGTGCGGGCTGGTTGTCCGATTCCTTAACCGTATCCGCACCAAACCGAGAGACATTGCCTATTCTGGTGGAAGAACCCGGCAATGGGAAGCCGGATGCGGCCACAGGGAACCTTGGAGAGACTGGATCTGAGACCGTAGCGGAGTCAACCGTCGCACATCGCTCCGGGAACGCCCTGGAAGAGGGTGCACAGGAGTTCCTCGAAGGCCGCCGCTATCTGGAAGGGCAAGGAGTTGCCAAGAACAGTGCGCTGGCGGCTGCCTGGCTCTGGAAGTCGGTGGCCAGGAAAAATGTCAATGCCGTTTTGCTGCTCTCGGATTTGTACGCGCGCGGCGACGGAGTGCCACAGAGCTGCGATCAGGCGCGCCTCTTGCTCGGTGCAGCCGCGCGAAAAGGATCAGCAAAAGCCAAGGACAAACTGCTTGCCCTGCCGCGCATGGGTTGTCGATAATCTGAACTCGGGCGAAAGAACTCGAAAGAACTCATGGAGAGCGCCTGCCGGCGAACCCGCACTCCCGCACGCAGGCAGTGAACCGCTTAGGCCGCCAGGACATTACATAGTTCGCGCTCTGTTCATTTTCGTGATCGGAGCATCACGCTTGTCCATGCCCAGTTGGAGAACGGCGTGATCCCATGGCTCGAGGTCATCAGGCGTTGCCTTGTTGCTCGAATCGTCGGGCTTCGTACCAGAGAGCGAGTTCGACTCGGTTCCAGAGTCCGAGCTTGTCATAGATGACGCGAAGATAGTTTTTGACCACGTGCTCGGTAGTGCCGATGGCGTCTGCCACCTCTCGGTTTTTGAGCCCGAGGGCAACGAGTTCGATGATTCGATACTCTCGCTCGCTGGGAATTCGTGTGCCGTAGCGCCCGCTCTTGAGCATAGCTGCCTCCGATAGAACATGGTTGCGAGTTTGACCCGCTTGATGCCCTGGGTAATCCCAAACTGAATGAATAGCCGGTTGAAGCGCGCCTTCACGGTACGGCGAGCCATCTTCAGTTGTTTGGCAATCTCGGCGTTGTCACACCCCTGCAGCAGCAAATCGATGATCTGCTGATCGCGCGGCCCCAGCTGAACAGTCCTGTCTTTCATGTGAGATCCCTTTCCCCACTTCCCTGGTTCGCTCACAGATTTTTGATCGATTCCTGTGCCCTACTACCTGTCCCGTAAAGAGACGGTTGCGATTGAAAAAAGCGAGAGACGGAGGGTGCGGATTGCTTACACCAGCTTGCTTACACCAGTCGTAGCACTCAAAATGCCATCCTGGGTAACCGGATTTCTTGGCACAACAGGGAAAAACCTTACTTTCCTAGCACCTTACCTTGCAGTCGTTCAGCAAACCCGCCTGCTTGGAAACTGTACCGAACCTCCAGAAACCCAGAAATTACGCACCTCCACGGCCTTAAAAGGCCTTCCGAAAACAAGTGTGCGGCGCGATAGACGGGCGAGGATGAGGCAGAACCCTTGTTGAAAATTATAACCAAAATTTTAGCTATAGAAGAGCGCAGAGAGCACTTTTTTCGAATCCTCGCCTTGCCTCTAAGGTGAAAACCTTAGGACAAAAATTCCGCCGGCGCTCGCTTCAGGAGGAACTAATTACACCTTGTGCCTCACAAATTGGGCAGGTGTTTCTCCCGAGCTGCTGTTCTCATCCCGCCTCTTATCTTCGGATTACACTTTGATTACACTTTGAACCGGGTCTCGACGTCGGGTGATAATGAAAGGCTTCCCAGCAGAACCCATGAAACTTTCCGTCGTCATGCCAGTCTACAACGAGCAGGCCACTCTACGGCAAGTTGTAGCCAGAGTACTGGCCGTTCCGTTCGGCATTGAGCTGCTCTGCGTCGAGGATGGATCGACGGACGGCTCCCGCGAGATTCTCGCAGAACTCCAGCGAGATCATCCCGCGCTTCGCGTGCTGCTGCAGCCCTGCAACATGGGAAAAGGTGCGGCCCTGCGACGTGGTATCGCGGAAGCGACCGGCGATTTCGTAGTTATTCAGGACGCGGATCTGGAGTATGACCCTTCCGAGTACGCCACCCTCCTCGAACCGCTAGTCGAGGGCCAAGCCGATGTGGTTTATGGCTCACGCTTCCTGGGGGCAAGACCGCACCGGGTTCTCTACTTCTGGCACTCAGTCGGCAATTGGCTGTTGACGCTAATTTCCAATGCTTTGACCAATATCAACCTCACCGACATGGAAACCTGTTATAAGGTTTTCCGGCGGGAGGTGATTCAGGCGATCCGGTTGGAGGAAGACCGCTTCGGTTTTGAACCGGAGGTCACGGTAAAAATCGCAAAGCGGCGCCTGCGGATATATGAAGTAGGCATCAGCTATTGGGGCCGTACATACGAGGAAGGCAAGAAGATCGGGTGGAAAGATGGACTCCGGGCGCTATGGTGTTTGTTGAAGTATTCGCTGAAGGAACCTCGCTTACCTTGCCCCTCGGCAGCCGAGGAAGGCGAATCTCTCTTGCTCAAGGCGCGAGATGGAAATGCTGAAGTTTCGTCCGGCCCTCCCCAAAACGGCAATCCCTGATGTCGAGAAGGAGGAGATTGATCATCTAGCTGCCCGCCCGATGATCCCCGGTCCTGCGGACGTAAGTCTCTGTTGCTCCTAAACTTACGAAAAAGCCGCAGCTTGCGCTCAAGGAAATGCAGCCTCATCGGTCCGGGGCGCATCAAGCGAGAGTACGAAGCGACGCTTTTCCCCGGCCAAAGGATTTGAAGAACGCATTAACCGGCAGAGCTGGGCGGGCTGTGCTTTAAGCCACATCATTCCCAGAGCTTGGAGGCCAAGAGATTGACTGCTGCAACCGCTCACTTAGTTGCGCCCCATGGCAATGAACTGATCAACTTGCTGGTTGATTCGGCAAAAGCTGCCGAACTGAAGGCCCACTCGACGGAATGGCCTTCGTGGGATTTAACTGCCCGCCAGCTTTGCGATCTCGAACTCCTGATGAGCGGCGGTTTCTCGCCGCTCGGCGGTTTCATGACTCGCGCCGACTACGAGGGCGTGTGTTGCAACATGAAGTTGACGAGCGGGGTGCTGTGGCCCCTGCCGATCACCCTGGACGTCACGGAAGAATTTGCCAAGAAACTGAAGCCGGGCAGCAGCCGGATCGCTTTGCGCGATCCCGAAGGCGTAATGCTGGCGGTCATGCAGGTGGAGGAAGTTTGGCAGCCGGATCGTAGGGCAGAAGCTGACCTGGTGTTCAAGACCACCAGCACAATGCATCCCGGCGTGGACTACCTGCTCAACAAGGCGAACTCGTGGTACGTCGGTGGGCGCGTCGAAGGCCTTCAGCTGCCGTCGCATTATGACTTCAAGACTCTGCGGCTGACCCCTGCCGAACTGCGTAACGAGTTTTCCCGCTTGGGGTGGCGCCGCGTGGTTGCCTTCCAGACCCGTAACCCCATGCATCGGGCCCATCAAGAGTTGACTTTCCGCGCCGCCAAAAAGGTGGAGGCTAGCCTGTTGATTCATCCTTCGGTAGGAATGACCAAGCCCGGCGACGTGGATTATTTCACCCGCGTACGCTGCTACCAATTGCTGCTCTCGAAATATCCGGCGGGCACGGTAAAACTAGCCATGCTGCCTCTAGCGATGCGCATGGGCGGGCCTCGGGAAGCGGTTTGGCACGCCCTGATTCGCAAGAATCATGGAGCTACCCACTTCATTGTGGGTCGGGACCACGCCGGTCCGGGAAGCGATGCCAACGGCAAGCCGTTTTATGGACCTTACGATGCGCAAGCCCTGTTTAAAAAGCATGAAGCCGAGATCGGCGTGACAATGGTGCCCTTTAATATGATGGTTTACTTGGAGGACCAGGATCGCTACATTCCGGATAACGAAGTTCCAGACGGCTCGCGGGTCCTGAATATCTCCGGGACAGAACTGCGGCGGCGGCTGAATGAAGGCGGCGAAATACCCGGCTGGTTCACCTATCCGGAGGTGGTCGAGGAGCTGCGGCGCAGCTATCCTCCCCGCTACCAGCAGGGTGTAACCATCTTGTTTACCGGTCTGTCCGGCTCGGGAAAATCTACTATCGCCAACGTGCTACTCACGAAATTCCTGGAAGTGGGCGGCCGTCCAGTAACCCTGCTGGACGGCGACATTGTGCGCAAGCACCTTTCCTCGGAATTGGGATTTTCCAAAGAGCACCGGGACATCAATATCCGCCGTATCGGGTTTGTGGCTTCCGAGATCACCAAGAATGGCGGCATCGCTATCTGCGCTCCCATCGCTCCCTACGATTCGGTTCGCAAGCAGGTACGCCGCATGATCGAACCCTATGGAGGGTACATTCTGGTGCACGTGGCCACCCCTATCGAAATATGCGAGCAGCGGGACCGAAAGGGTCTGTACGCCAAGGCGCGGGCCGGGATCATCAAGGAGTTTACGGGAATCTCCGACCCCTATGAGGCGCCCGATGACGCCGATGTTGTGATCAACACTGCCGACCTGACGCCTGAAGAGTCGGCCCAGGAGATCATCCTGCATCTGGAACGCGAGGGCTTCATAGGAGCCAACGGCCAGCCGCCTGCGTCGGCGCGAGCTTAAAGGCGAAGGGCCGATGATGCTTGTGCCACCGCTACGCTCAAGAAGATGACTAGCCAGCTAGATGGGGAAATCCTAGAGCGCATTCGAGCCGCGCTGGACGCAGCCTGCGATGCCCTCAGCCGCTTCACACCCGGCGCCATTGCGCACGAGTACAAGATCGGCCACGATCCTGTGACGGAAGCCGATCGCGCGGTTGACGCCGTCCTGCGAAGCACTCTGCTTAGAGAAGGGGAAGGCTGGCTGTCGGAGGAAGGCGTGGACGACAAGACACGCCTCGGCAAGAGCCGGGTCTGGGTGGTGGATGGTCTGGATGGGACACGCGAGTTTATCGCCGGCGTTCCCGAATTCTGTGTGTCCATTGCCTTGGTGGAAGATGGCCGCCCGGTGGCGGGTGGAATCTCGAATCCGGCAACGAACGAGAAATTTATTGGCTCGCTCGAAACGGGTGTCACCTACAACGGCAAGCGGGTCCGGTGCAGCCAGAGGACCAGCCTAGGTGGCGCTGTCGTGCTCGCCAGCCGCAGCGAACTGAAGCGGGGCGACTGGGAGCCGTTCAGGAGTGTGCCCTTCAAGATCCGCGCCATGGGTTCTGTCGCCTACAAGCTCGCCCTCGTGTCGGCTGGTCTGGCGGACGCGACCTTCACCCTGAGTCCTAAACATGAATGGGACATTGCTGGCGGCGCGGCTCTCGTGCTCAGTTCACTCGGCTTTATCCAAACCCTGGAGAACACGGAATTGCGTTGTAACAGGGAGAATCCGGGCCTGTCCGGATTGATTGCCGGCGGCCCATTTTTGCGGGGGGAACTCATGACCTTGCTGGACCATCATCTGAAGTCGGCGCACCGTTGCTGACCAAAGCTCCTTACCAGCTCCCCGGTAAAAGCGCTCCGGGGGCGGTGGCCAGGTGATCAGAGCACCGCTTCTGGGCCACAGACCGCTAATCCACTGACCACAGAATTCCCTTTTCGATACCAATTCCATCCACCTCTTTTGATTGCGAAGCAGCGCGTCATTGCAATCATTCAAATTGCAATCATTCAAGCTGAGCCGCTCGTCGCCCTAAAGATTTTCCGTGCGCTGAAGATCAATCCCAAATTCAGCCAGGCCCAAGGCCGATAATGCGCAAGCTGCTGGCTGAGCTTCGGTGATTTAGACCGGCCCAAAAAAACCCGGCGCTTGACGGCTCCGGGTTCAAGAGAAACGAGCGGCGGAAAATTGGCTAGCCGGCGGCCACCGGTTGCGCCACGACTCCCTCCTCGGGCTTGCGGCGGGCCGACCGGCTGGAAGGCAGGCCGGCGTCTCGAATTTTGTACAGCAGCGCGCGATAGCTGATGCCGAGCGCTCGCGCTGCCTGCTTGCGATTCCAGTGGTTTGCCTGTAAGACCTTGAGGATGATCTTGCGCTCCAGCTCGCGCACCGCCTGGCGCGTAATCTTCTTCAGCGAGATTGGGCCATCGATTGGAATTTCTGGATTGAAATACTCCTGCTCGCGGCCGACAAGATCGCTCGTGATTGCGTCTTCATTCCCCAAAATCACGTAGCGCTTGATCAGGTTCTCAAGTTCCCGAATGTTGCCCGGCCAGTGATACTTCTCGAGGAGTCGAATCAGCTCGGATGAAAGCTGACGTGCCCGGCAGTTGTATTTGCGGTTGTAATATTCCAAGAAATAGCTGGCCAGGTCGGGGACGTCGGCGCGTCGTTCGCGCAGCGGCGGCAAATACAGATTCACCACGTTGATGCGATAGAACAGATCCTGCCGGAAGGTGCCGTTTTCAATTTCATCTTCCAGTTTGCGGTTGGTGGCGCAAACGATGCGCACTTCAACTTTCTTGTCTTCCTGTGCCCCGATGCGGCAGAACTGGCCATCCTGGAGCAACTGCAGGAGCTTGGACTGCAGACCGAGGTCGAGTTCGGAGATTTCATCTAGGAACAGGGTGCCGCGGTGGGCCATTTCGACGCGTCCCGGCTTGGTGCCATAGGCGCCGGTAAATGCGCCTTTCTCGTAACCAAAGAGCTCGCTTTCCAGCAGCGTTCCCGGAATCGCCGGACAGTTGACCTTCACGAAGGGTCCTGTCTTCCAAGGCGACTGGGAATGAATCATCCTGGCAATGATGTCTTTCCCGGTGCCGCTCTCGCCGTGAATCAGGACGGGAACATTGGCACCGGCCACCTTGTCGAGGCGTTCACGGACTGTCCGCATGGCCTCGGAACAACCGAACACGACCGGCTGGGGCGGGATTTCGCCGAGCGCTTGGACTAGCGAACTGACTGGGCCTGTGGTTGTCATCGACTATCTCACTGGAGCAAACTGCTCGCACCCGCTAAGTGCATCCCAAGAGCCAAACCGCGGCAAAGGCTCTTTAGGTCCACTAAGTACGCGCTAAGTTTATATGCTGCAATAGGTTACGATGATCTTCCCGAATCTCGGCGCTTCCCCGGGTGGAACCGATTCTAAACCTCGAGAGAGGCTGGAGCGAGGGAAAACTTTTTCACTCTGGCAGAAGTCACTTTCCGTCGGCCGACGCGCGCAATACGAGGATCCTGCAGGAGCGGACGGGCGAACTTAAGACCTACCAGATGGTACCCCTCAGCATGGGTTACCCGCACGCAGCGGGCGTTAAGGGTGCGGCAAGCCTTGGGCAGCTTGGCGGTGGCGGCTAAAGGAGCGCTGGGAATTTCCAGCGAAAGCCGCGCCGAAAGCGGCAGAGAGCGCCGCACGGCCACCAGCACTCCGCAGGCGCTGATGTTCAATGCCGTGGCAAACTCGAGGAACTCCTTGCCCGTGTCGTCATGGCTCCTGACAAAAACTGGTATGGCCAGCGGCAAGCGCGGCCAACTGCGACGCTCTCTTTCCAATATCTCTTGGCTCAAGCGCACCCCTCGCAAGGCTCTGGGTTCGCACCTTTGGGGCCAAACCATAGCACTTTCGTGTACCGTAGGGTTCTGTCGGGAATCGTTCTTTCAGCGAGGTTAGGCATTGTTTCCAAACCGTGCTGTTGATGCGCCATAGGGACGTTTCCTAGATTGGGAGTTACCATTAGCAATGGTTACTACCTGCGTCACAAAGCCCACAAAAAGTGCAAGGTTTTACCCATGTTTGACCAAAGGGTTGCATTTTGCGTTGACACTGGGAAACGAGTGACATACCATAAACACAAATACTGCATTCTACTTAACCGTTGAATGCGGTTCCCTCCCCCTGCGTTCACTTCAGACCTCCATGGCCACATCGGAAAAGACGTGTCTCACCAGCAAAAGCAGCGGCAAGAAGCAGGATGCGGCCGAGTTGTGCCCCGCCGCGCCTTCTGATCAACCCTCTCCTGATGTCATCTGTCAACCGGACCTCTTGCGCGAATTCACGCAGCTGCGCGATCGCTTTCAACGCTGCACCGACGCTCTGGCCTCCGCTGCCCACGATCTGAAGACTCCACTGGCGATTCTGTCCGGCTACATCGAGCTGCTGCAGAGCGAGAAGCTGGGAGGCCTGAATGAACGCCAGCGTGAAGTTCTACACGACATGCGCAGCAGCGGGCAGCGCTTGCAGCACTTCATCGAAGATTTCCTCACTTACAGCATTCTCGAAACCGGCGAGCTGCGGGTGCAATACGAGATCGGCGACATGAACGCCTGCATCTCGGAGGTTTGTACTCTTTGGTCCAATCGTTTTCAGGAAAAAGGATTGGCGCTTTACTTTTTGCCGAACGAAAAAGTTCTGCCGTTTCCCTTCGACTCTGCGAAAGTGCAGCGCGTGCTGTCGAACTTGCTGGAGAATGCATCTAAGTTTACCCCTGCCGGAGGAACCGTCTGGTTACATGCCGAGCCGCACATGTGGGAGCGGCGTAGCGCGCAGCAACCCGGCATCACGGGCGAACGCCGCCAGCAAAGCGTGGAATATCCCAACGCCGTCAAAGTAAGCGTCTCCGATACCGGCCCCGGCATCGCGCCGGAGTTTCATCTGGAAGTTTTTGATGATTTTGTTCGTCTGCCACAAACCGAAAAGCTGTCCGATGGCATGGGCTTGGGTTTGGCAATCGCTCGTCGTCTGGTGTTCGGATTGGGCGGCAAGATCTGGGTGGAAAGCGAACCTGGGGCAGGATGCAAGTTTTCCTTCCTGATACCGCTGAAACCGACGCCATCTGGGCCAAGCAAAGGAAAATCGCAATGAAGGACACGGCTAACATCCTGCTGGTCGATGACGAACCAGGAATGCTGCGGTATATCCGGACTCTGCTTGAGGTGGACGACTATAAAGTGGAAACCGCCACCACCGGCGAAGAAGCTGTCGCGCGGCTGCAAAAGGGTTTAGAGCCTGATCTTGTTCTTCTTGATCTGCTGATGCCCGGCATTGATGGACTGCAAACCCTGGAGCAGCTTCGCCAGCTTCAGCCCGGCGTGAAGGTGGTGATGCTCTCCTGCGTGAGCGACACCCGCAAAGTGGTACAAGCCATGCGTCTGGGAGCCCACGACTACTTAACCAAGCCTTTTCAGAAAGCCGAGCTCGATGCGGTAGTCGATCAATGCCTGGGAAAGAAGGGCCCGGTCAATGCGGGCGAGATCGAAGAACTCTGCGATGATGTCTTTTTCGTGGCCGCCAGCCCGGCCATGCGCAAGATCCGTTCCCAGGCGGCCCTGGTCGCCAACGTAGACATTCCGGTTTTGCTGCTCGGAGAGAGCGGCACGGGCAAGGAAGTTCTGGCGCAGCTGATCCACAAACTTTCTCCCCGGGCGCATCGCACTTTCTTGAAGGTGAACTGCGCCGCCGTTCCCGCCGACCTGCTGGAGAGCGAGCTATTCGGTTACGAAGCCGGCGCTTTCACCGGCGCCACTCATCCCAAGCCGGGCAAGTTCGAACTCTGCAACAAGGGAACGATCCTGCTGGACGAAATCGGCGAGATGCCCCCGCTTCTGCAGGCGAAGCTTCTGCATGTCTTGCAGGATGGAACCTTCTCGCGATTGGGCAGCCGCTCGGTTATCAAAGCCGACGTGCGCATCCTAGCCGCCACCAACATCAATATCCCCGAGGCATTGGCTACGAAGCGGTTGCGCGAAGACCTCTATTACCGTTTGAATGCCTTTACTCTGCAACTGCCTCCCCTGCGTGAGCGCAAAGAGGAAATTCCGATCCTGCTGAAACACTTCATGTCGCGGATGTCGGAGCGTTACGCGCGCCCGCCGCTGCCGCTTTCCCCTAACCTGCTGCAGGCTTGCCAGGATTACTCCTGGCCCGGCAATCTGCGCGAAGTTAATAATTTCATCAAGCGCTATCTCATCCTGGGCGACGAGAAGCTCGCCATTAACGAACTGCGGCCTAAAGTCGATGCCAGTGGCGCCAGTTTCGAACCGCCGGCGCAAAAGAGCGGGAGCGACGCAGCCGGGGGCCTCAAGTCGCTGGCGCGCAGCGCCAAGGACGAAGCCGAAGCCGAGGCGATTGCTCGAGCTTTAGAGGAAACGAACTGGAATCGCAAGCAGGCCGCGGCTCTGCTCAAGATCAGCTACAAGGCTCTGCTCTACAAAATTCGCCAGTACGGCATTGCCCAAGCCAAAAGCCACCACAGGCTGTCGGCTGGGGCATAAATCGCTCGCGGGTTTGATTCTGTCGGCCGGACCTACGGATCCCTCGCTTCTCTCGGGGTGACACTCTTATAGAGAAGCCGGATAGAGAAGCCGGACATATAAACCGCCTTTCTCGTTTCCCGCACTTAGCTACTGGACGACAAGCGTGACAGTGGTTCCGTGCGATGCGCTGCCCGATGTCCCTGTTACCGTGATGGCGTAAGTACCGGCGGGAGTTCCGGGATTAACCGTGGGAGTGGCTTTTGCGCCGCCGCCACAAGCAACCTGGAAGAGCAGGCCCACCGCAAGCACTCCGAACAGCAACCCCATCATCGGTCCTAGCCGACGGTAGTTTTTCCCTGTCCCAATGCCCCAGAACGCCAACCCGGAAATCGGCAGAAACGCTGCATACAAGAAGAGCGAATTGGGATGAAGCGATGTCGTGGTTGCCGGGCGTGCGGTAGTCGAGATCGTGAGCTGCGATGACACCGGGCTCATATTGGTCATGGTCAGCGGGTTGGTCGAGAATGCGCAGCTTGTGCCCTGGGGCAACCCGGCTGAGCACGACAGCGAAACGCTGTTGGTAAAAGCCTGGCTGGCTGCGGCGGGTCCTGTCTGAACGTTGTAAATAGCGGAGTTTCCTGCGATTACAGTTACCGGGCTGGAACTGGCGCTGATCACGAAATCGGTTACGGCCACGCTGGCACTGGCACTGTTGGGTGTTGTTGGATCAAAAGCGGGCGGAGCCACGAAGGCTTGGCCGCTGCCGACTAGTTGGGTTGATCCGGCAGTCGGGACCAAAACCTCGGTGACGGTAGCTGTGCCGCCGCTCAGCAACGTGCCAATCGAACACAGAACCTTTCCTCCAGCGGGTGAAGTGCAGCTGCCTGGCGAACTTGATACCGACGTCAACGTCGCTCCGGTTGAAGGCAGATTAGCTTGAAACACCACGCCGGAGCTCGGATCGGGTCCACCATTTTTGATGGTGTAGGTGAAAGTTACTGGGTTGCCTACTCCTATCGCGCTGCCGAGCTGGATCGAGGGCGTCTCTGTCAACGTCAAGTCGCTGACCGGCCCAAGCGTGCTCACGAAAGCGTCGGTAGCGCCCTGCAGGGTTCCTTGCAAGGGACCACCTGCAGTCGGGAAGTCACCCGAACCCGTATCGCCGGTCAGGTAGGTAACGAAGTTCGTGTCGAGCGCGATACCGGTGCCGTGATCGGTCCCGGTGCCACCGAAGCGGCTCACGAAATTGGCTCCCGGCAACGGGGGATTGGCCGGAGTGTCAAGGCAAGGTTGAAAGGCCGATCCCGTTGTATCCAACCGAGCAACAAAAGCGTCGGTCCCGCCCAGCGGCCCGGGTGTAAACGGAGGCGTGGTCATTACGTTCACGGACGGGAAATCTGTGGATACGGTTGAACCAGTGAGACGCACAAACTGGTTGCTATCCACCACAATTGCTGCGGGAGGAAATTCGTCGTGCGGGCCTGAATCGTCTGCCGACCCGCCCAGATATGAGAAGTACGTCAATGCTACAGGAGTGCTCGTCGAGGGATTATTTAATTTGGCTATGAAACCATCTGTCGCGGGTGTCACTGCAGGACAATTTGTTCCAGGCGTCACCGGGGTGGCGGCTATGTCGGGCGACGTGGTTGAGCCGGTCACGTACACATTATTTCCGGCATCCACGGCGATGCCGGTGCCAAAGTCGTTGCCGGTTCCTCCCAGATAAGTAGAAAACAATAGGCCTGCGGTGCCGGTTAGATTGGGATTGATCTTGGCGACAAAGGCATCGGGAGCAGTGGGACTAGTCGCACAATTCGTATTGGTTGGGCAATCCAGACTGGGCTGGAATGCATTCAAAATCGGAAAATCGTTGGCAGGAGCCGGACTGCCTCCAATATGCAGAAAGCTGGTCCCGCCCGTGATGTACATGTTTCCGCTGGCGTCCACGGCGATCCCGCCGCCCACGGCCTGGCCATTTGTCGGGTTGCCACCACCGAAATAAGTCGAATAGGCCAGGCTGGCTGTCCCGGTTGACGTCGGAATGATTTTGCTGGCGAAGAATTGCGTCAGCGCAAGCGAAGTCATTTGGAAGGCATTGGCCGTCGCCGGGAATCCTGATTGGGTATTGGTCGAAGTGGTAGTCCCAGTGACGTAGGCGTTGCCCTTGCTGTCGAGCGCAAAGCCGGTAGCGGTTTCATTTAGGTTGCCGGCAAGGTAAGTTGAATAGAGCAGCGCCGATCCGTCCGTCTTCAACTCGGTCACGAAGACGTGATTCCCTGGCGCACAGCCGGTGCAGTCGGCCTGAAAGCCATTGACGGTCGGAAAGTCAGTTGAATCCGTTGTCCCCGCCACGTATACGTTAGTCGCGCTGTCCACACCGATGCCTACACTTGATTCGTTGCCATTCCCGCCCAGGTAGGTTGAGAAGACGATCCTGCCCGTAGGATCGAGTTTCGCAATGAAAATGTCAGATGGGCCTTTGAGACTGCCAAGCACGCCCGGCTGTTTTGGGAAATCAGCCGAAGTGGTCTGACCCGCCACATAGATATTGAAGGAAGCATCGACGGCGATGCTGGGAGATGTTTCGTTTCCGCTGCCACCCAGGTAACTGGAATAGCTTAGCGTGGGGTCTATGACCAGCCGACGGCTGCGGTCATAAGGGCCGATCTCGAATCCAACCCGGTTGCCCGCCTGCAGCACGAATTTACCCGGGATAGTCTTTCTGTCACTGCCCAGATCCTGGTAGATCACCGGAGCGTGCAGCCGTGCATCCCCTGCGCCAGTCGGAACAACCAAGTCTCCGTTCTCGTTCAAAAAAACTCGGTGCCCTTCAAAACTGAGCTGAACGACTGTGGGATCGACGCCGGGCGCGACTTCAAAGTCGTATTCCAGCTGTCCCTGTCGGCCGTAATAGACCAAGTCCACTCCGGGATAGACTTCGTGATACCGCACGCGAGCAAAGTGAGGCACATTACGGTGCCACTTGGAAGAATCATTGCCTATTAAATAATTGCTCTTGCCCTCTAGCTCATCGGAACCGTTGATCGTGGGATTGGGATTTGCCTCGGCCAACCTCATATGCACTACGGTTGGGCTGGCGGCGCGTTGGTGTTGATCCCCCGCGCGTCGCGCCCGCAGCTCCAGGACGGCCTCATTGGCAGTCAAGAACAACCCATAGCCTCTTCCCCGCGCCAGGAATTTCACCTCGGGATCAGCCTGTCCCTGATTGGGCTCAAAGCTAAACGGTAATTGCCCTAGAACCGCTAGTGCGTTTTCGTTTGCCGAGGAGGTTAACCGATCGTTCTGGGGCTGATAAATAAGGCTTGATGGCCATGCCGAGTCCGATTCGGCCACCTGGGAAGCCTGTAAATGGGAGCCCAGCCGCAGCACAAGGCCGCCTGCGCCCAGCAGCAGGCCAATAGCTATCCAGGCGCGGCAGCCAAAATGATCTCCCGACGCACGGCCATTCAATTTCACGAATACCTCCAAATCCTGTCTGGGAGAGGAAGTGGAACCGGCGAACACACAAATTTGAGATCCTCGGGTGAGCGAAGCGGCATCCTGACAGTCACCAGAACTGGGCTGAAAATAAAACAACTACTTAAACATCTGACGGATACGCTGTCAAGCCGCCCTCGCCCGGCGCGCGTTCTCGAATTTGTGAGATGCTCGATTTGCGCCCATTAGATGCCGGCAGCGATCGCGATCCGTCGGTTCTGATCGGCTCTTTTGGGGTTTTCTGCCGTGAAATAGGACAAAAAGCTCGCCGTTGCCAATTGACGCAGAGATTTTGTGCTTGCAAAAAAGCGGCAAGTAGGGGAATCTTGGCTCGAGACGAGGAATCGCTTCGGGGAATTATGCAGTCTGGCCCTTCTCGCAAGCATTCCTTTCCTGAGCGCCGCTTATGCTCTTCGAAAGCCAAACACCCACCGCCGTATCGGTCGAGGAGAAACGCGCCATGCGCCGTTTCGACCTGCGCCTGCCTGCTCTGGTCAAGCTGACCGGGGAAGGCTTTCAGGAACTGCTCACCGAGACACAGAATGTAAGCGCTCGGGGTGTATTTTTTTACATTGACCGTCGCGTCGCCCAGGGGTCGAAGGTAGAGGTGACGCTCACCTTGCCTTCGCACGTCACCCTGACCGAAGCGGTGCGGGTGCGCTTCACCGCCCGTGTCATCCGCGTGGAATCGCCGCTGCCTGTTTTCCGCGTGGGAGTCGCTGCCCTGATTGAGGAATACGAATTTCTCCAGAACCCGCAACCCCCTGAATTGTACAGTTTGGAAAAGGACTGGAAGGCCAGCCTGTAGCAGGGTGTGGCTCGGTTATCGCGCTACTTCCTGTCGAGCCCCTCGACTTCGCGCTCGAGTCGCCTGTAGCGGGCTCGGACGGTGCCCAAATAGCCGATATGGATCAGCCAGGTAATCGCGTACGCCGCATACAGAAACTTCATCGCACACCTTTCGGTTCCAGCAGCGCTTCCAGCGCCTGGGTTTCTTCCACTTCCCGTTTCAGCCGCTCCAGCCGATAACGAGACCAGCAGACAAGCAACGCGAGACAGAGAAAAGCAGCCCAATTGATCAACAAAACGCGCGTCATTCGCGGATCGAGCGATCCGCCACGCCCGATCACCGGGGAGGGATGCTGCGTGCGGAAATACCAGATCGAGAAATAAACCAAGGGCACGTCCAGCGCGCCAAACACCGCCAGCACCGCCGCCATCAAGGGCGTTTGGCTGCCGCTCGAAAAGCGTCGCAAGACGAGGTAAGACACATAGATCAGCCACAGCACCAGCGTCAGTGTCAGACGCAAATCCCACGTCCACCAGATACCCCATACCGGACGGGCCCAGATCGGGCCAGTAACGAGCACCACGGTGCAGAACACCACCCCGACCTCAGCGGTCACCAAAGCCAGGATATCGGCTTTGTCGCTGCGGTTTAACAGGTACACGATCGAGGCGACAAAGTTAACCAGGAACAGCAGGAACGCAGTCCAGGCCGAGGGCACATGATAATAAAAAATGCGCTGCACCTCTCCCATGGTCTGTTCTGTAGGTGCCGCCACGAGCGCCTCGTATAAGGCATAGCTCAGCAGCACCAGTGTGAGCAGGGCGAAAATCGGAAAGGCTTTTTTCATTCGGCGTTTAGTACGCTTTCGAACAAGAGCAGGCTTACGCTAGTAAACACCAGATCGTAGACCGCAAGCAACACGATCCAGAACTTTGCCGACGCTTCTCCGGTCAGGATAGCGCTCGTGCCCTCCACCATGCTGAGCAAGGCGGGGATAGAGATCGGGAACAACAGCAGTGGCAGCATGATCTCCCGGCTGCGGGTGCGAATCGACATGGCCGCGAAAAACGTCCCGTTCACGACCAGCGCCCAGGTTCCAAGCATCGCCACCGGGATGAGCTGCCAGGCCGGACCCAAGGCTCTCAGGGTGTAGAACACGATGAATAGCGGCGTCATGAGCGCTTCGAGGATGCTTACGAACACAAAGTTTCCCACCGCCTTGGCCACGAACAACGCGTTGGCAGGCGCCGGAGAAACGCGGTAGGCGTCCAGCACCTGATTGCGCAACTCGCGGGCCCAGGTCTGATTCAGCGCGACCACAGCCGCAAACAAGAATGCCACCCATACCAGTCCTCCGGCTATCTGCCGGGATTCTTCGGCTGTCGGATTAAACGAGAAACTGAAAATCACCACCACCAGCAATGCGAAAAACAGCATGGAGTTGATGGCGTCCTTCGATCGCCACTCCAGGCGGAGATCTTTGGTTAGGGTTGCGGTCGAGATAGCGGGGAGTGAGCTCATCGCACCTCCACTGGCTGCAACTGGCGAGTGCGTCCGACAATTTGTCCGGCCTGCATCCACACGAACTCGTCAGCCGCGCCATCCAGCAGCGAGGCCTGGTGCGTAACCACGAAAATCGTTTTCCCGGCGGCGCGCATGGATTCCAGCAATCTCACCATTTCTCTTGCCGAGCCAATGTCTACGTTCGAGAACGGCTCGTCCAGCAACAGGATTTTCGGATCATGAATCAGTGCCCGGGCCAGCGACATCCGCTGCCGCATGCCCTGTGAATACTGTCCCACGGGGCGGGTTAACTCGGGATCCAGCTTGACCGCCGAAATCGCCTTCGCGCACCGCTCGTCATCCTGGATGCCATAGAGGCGCGCAAAGTAGCGCAGGTTTTCCATCCCGCTCATTTCGTCATAGAGCAGCGACGGATGTGCCATGTAGCCAAGCTGATCGCACACGGCACGTATGTCGGTGCTTCCGAGTACCGTCACAGTTCCCCGGGTCGGTTGAATCAGTCCGGCCAGCGTTCTCAGCAGGGTCGTCTTCCCTGCCCCATTGTCCCCCAAAATTGCGTGCAGCCGCCCGCCATCGAAAGTGGCGCTCACACCGCGCAATGCGGCAAATCGTCCGAATTGTTTCGTGAGATTTTCTACAGCGACGAATGGCGCACCTTGATGGGCGGCTTTGGAATCCTTCACAAGCGGCCCAGGAACCTCACTGCGCTCCGGTGGGTACGCCCGGAGCGTCTGCCCGGCTCATATTTTTCGTGGGCTGCGCAGCTGGAGTTCTCGGCTGCTGTGGCGCATATTTGGAGGCGCACTTGGCCTGCAGTCCCTTGGCATGAAAAACACCATCGCGTCCGAAACTGCCTTCGGCTAGAGCCTGGGAGTCGTCTTTGAAGGTATCAGGTGGCGCCTCCGTCCCGTTGTACACGACCGGAAGACTCAGATCCTGCTCGATCAGAACGAATTCCACCTTGGTGCCGGTGCGCTTGATCGAGCCGGGCTGCACATTGCCTGCTACGCGTAGGCGCCTGGAATAAGCGCCATCGCCCATTCCGCGCAGCTCTTTAATGGTGACGTAATAGCTCTTCGTCTCCTCGACCCCGGTATACGCCAGGTAGGCCAACGCCAACAGGATAACCACCGTTACGGCGCCGAATTTCAAGTATTTACTGCTTTGACTGGACATGCCGAGTTACCCCGAAGCTATAGGGAGACTTTACGCGCTACCCTGGACGGGGTCAAGTTCTCCAGAGGTGCAAGAGGTGCAATGGAGGTGCACGGTGCATCTCACGTGTGGCCCTTGAAGCCCCTAGATTCTTTAGCTATGGGGCGTAAGTCACCATACCCGGCAGGCGTTCTCCCTTACCATCGGCTGGCCCGCTTTGCATCCCCACGCCTTCTGAAATTCCGGCATGTTCTCGACCACCCCATTTACCCGGTAACGTCCGGGAGAGTGCGGGTCGACATTGACCAGCATCCGGGAGTACTCCGGACGCCGCTTCTCGCACCACACCCGCCCGAAGCCCAGAAAGAAACGCTGTTCGGGAGTGTAGCCGTCGATCTTGTCCGCAGCTTTTCCGGACTTGTCTTGGGCGATAGTGTTCAGCAGCGCCATTAAGGCAATCCGCGCTCCGCCGTTGTCAGCGGTATTCTCACCCAAGGTCAGCTTGCCATTGAGTTTCAGCTCATCCACCGCGACGAAGTTGCCGTATTCATCGGCGACACAGCTCGCTCGTTTCTCGAACTCCTTGCCATCCTGGTCGGTCCACCAATCGCGCAGGTTGCCTTGCGGATCAAACTTGCGCCCCTGGTCGTCGAAGCCGTGCGTCAATTCATGGCCGATCACCAGGCCGATACCGCCAAAATTCACCGCGTCATCCATCTTCTTGTCGAAGAACGGCGGCTCGAGAATCCCGGCTGGAAAAACAATTTCATTGCGCGAACCGCTGTAGTAGGCATTCACCGTGGGCGGGGTCATACCCCACTCTTTGCGGTCTAGCGGTTTACCGATTTTCGCGATCTGCCGCCGCGATTCAAACTCATTGGCGCGCAGAAAGTTCCCCACCAGGTCTCCCGGCTGGATGCTCAGCTTGCTGTAATCGCGCCACACATCGGGATAACCAATCTTGTTTCGTATCGCCACCAGCTTGAGCTTGGCCTGTTTCTTCGTGGCTTCGCTCATCCAGGGGAGTTGGCGGATGTCCTCATCGAGTGCCTTCTCCAGTTCATCCACCATCTTCAGCATGCGCTGCTTGCCTTCCGGTCCAAAAGTCTCTTCCACATACCTCTGGCCCAGCGCTTCTCCCAACGCGCCATCCGTGGCGTCCACACAGCGTTTCCAGCGCGCCTGGATCTCTGCCTGTCCGGTCAACGCTTGCTGAAACCTGAAATTCGTATCGACGAACAGCTTCGACAGCCAGGGCGCCGCCGCGTTCAGCATGTGCCACTCGACGTAGGTTTTCAGTCGATCCAGCGGTTCGGACTCGACCACACCATTCACTTGCTTGAAGAACTCGGGGTTAGAAACATTCAACTCCGAGAAGCTGGGAGTAGCCATGTCAGTGAAATAGCGAGCCAAATAAAAGTCGGGAGCCAGGCTGATGGCGGCGTCGCGGGTCATCTTGTGATCGCGATTCTTGGGATCGCGCCGCAAGGTCCGATCCATGGATGCTTTGGCCAAAGCTGTCTCGATTTCGAAGATGGTTTGCGCGGAGTCAGCGGCTTGGCGGGCCGACTGGCCGGCGAGCGTGAACATCTGGGTCGCATACTCCACCAGGCGCTTGCGCATCTCCACCATCTTCGGATCGTCTTCCTTGATGTAGTAATTGCGATCCGGCAGCGTCAGGCCGCCCTGGTCGATGTAGGCAATCACCAGGTCGGCGTTGTGCAGGTCCGGTGCAGTATAGAAATTGAACAGCGGATTGGGGCCAACCAGGTGTGCGTGGGCAATCGCGTCGATAAGCGCCCCTTTGTCTTTCACGGCCGCGACCCTCTCCAATTCTGGCTTAAGCGGACCGAGTCCTTTGGCATCAGCAGCCTTCTCATCCATGCACGCGCCGTAGTAGTCGCCGATCTTCTGGTCGATAGGACCTCGATTCGGACCACCGGCTGAGGCCTTCTCCAGAATGTTGCGCTCGGTTACCAGGTTGCGCTCGTAGAGCTCCGTAAAGCTGACCCACTCCGGCTGGTCGGCGGGAATTTGGGTTTTCTTCAGCCAGTTGCCGCAGGCGTATTGATAAAAATCGACACATGGATCCGCTGTCTTATCCAGGTTGCCAATGCTGAAACCGGTTTCCGCCTGGGCCGTAGCTTGTGCAAAGCAGACGGCCGCGGACAGCAGCAGAGCCGAGAGCACGAGCATCGAAAGGCGCATAGGGACCTCGCTCGAATGGGATCGCCGATTCTAAGACCAGGTAAGTTAGACGTGCAAGGACAGAGTACGTTAGGTGCTTAATTCCGGGTGTCGGTTCTACTCGGTGCCGCGCCAGACCGCACGAGCCCTGGACCGCTGAAGCGTATAATCGTGTTCAAACGGAACTTCCAGTAAGGATGGATAGTCATGGTCCCAACCTCCAGCACGACTCCCGGCGTCTCGACTAATAATGTGAATGGCAGCGGCTCGATGCCGCGACCCCGCGCTCGATGGCTGACCAAGCGCCGCGCGGAGGTGGCGCGCTCCGGCGACAGCAACGTTTCCCAGATGCACTTTGCCCGTGAAGGAGTCATCACGGAGGAAATGGAGTACGTCGCGCAGCGGGAAAAGCTTTCTCCCAACCTGGTGCGCGACGAAGTGGCTCGGGGCCGGATGATCATCCCGGCGAACATCAATCATCCGGAACTGGAGCCGATGTGCATTGGCGTAGCCTCCCTCTGCAAGATCAACTCCAACATCGGCAACTCTGCTATCACTTCCAACATCGACGAGGAACTTCGCAAGCTGCACACCTCCGTACACTTCGGCGCCGACACGGTCATGGATCTGTCCACCGGCGGAAACATCCAGGAGATCCGCGAAGCCATCCTGCGCCATTCCCCGGTGCCAATCGGTACCGTGCCGATTTATGAAGCCATCTCCCGGGTGAAGCGGATCGAAGATCTTACTGCTGACATCATGCTGGAAGTGATCGAAGAGCAGGCCGCGCAGGGGGTGGATTATATGACCATTCACGCCGGAGTGTTGATCCAGTACTTGCCGATGGTTGCCAAGCGCATCACCGGAATTGTCAGCCGGGGCGGGGCGATTCTTGGGCAGTGGATGGCGCACCATCACAAGCAGAATTTCCTCTATGACCGCTTCCCTGACATCGTGAAGATCTTTGCCAAGCACGATGTCTCGTTCTCACTGGGGGACGGCTTGCGCCCCGGCTCGATCGCCGACGCCAGCGACGAAGCCCAGTTCGCCGAGTTGAAAACTCTGGGCGAGCTTACCAAGAAAGCCTGGGAAAGCGATGTCCAGGTAATGATCGAAGGCCCGGGGCACATTCCGATCGACAAGATTAAGGAGCAGGTGGATAAGGAGAAAGAGATGTGCTACGAGGCCCCGTTCTACACCTTGGGCCCGCTGGTGACGGATATCGCTCCCGGTTACGATCACATTACCTCGGCGATTGGCGCGGCCATGATCGGCTGGCACGGCGCCGCCATGCTCTGTTATGTAACCCCTAAAGAACACCTTGGGCTGCCCAACGAGAAAGACGTGAAAGACGGAATCATCGCCTACAAGATCGCGGCTCACGCCGCTGACGTTGCTCGCCATCGTCCTGGCGCCCAAGATCGCGACGATGCCCTCAGCTATGCTCGCTACAAGTTTGATTGGGAGAAGCAATTCGCGCTCTCCCTCGACCCGGAAACCGCCCGCTCCATGCACGACGAAACCCTGCCTGACGAGTACTACAAAGAGGCGGCCTTCTGCTCCATGTGCGGTCCTAAATTCTGCTCCATGAATTACTCGAGCAAAGTGGACGAGTACAACAAACAAGTCCACGGGCTCGAAAAGAAGGATTATTCCGCGCTGGTGGACAAGCTGGTCTCAATCAAGTAGCCCTTCCTAAGTAGTTGTCATCCTAGCCCGACTCTACCCCCCTCGCCCATTTGAAGCAGGTCCGCGTCTTAGGTTAGGATTCTCTCCGCCCCGCGTGTAGAGGAGGTTTCAGCCGCTACGGGCATGAGAGATTACATTCTCGATCTGTATGACCTAACATGAGCTCTCGGGACACGCAGGCTGACCTGTCTCCCGGAATCCGTGGTAGGGCCGCTTCTGTCATGCCAAGTTGGGCCATGGCACGACACTCGTTTGACGCTTGCCGTTCTGCTAATTATGCTATTGTATGACCTAACACAATGCCCAGTCTCACCAAGAAGATCGTGCACGGCAAGCCTTACTATTATTTGCGCGAGTGCCAGCGCGTTAACGGCAAGCCCAAAATCGTCTCTACCTTCTACCTGGGCTCCCCGGAAAGCATCCGCGATCGCCTTTTACGCCCTCCACCCGCCGAAGTCGCCTTCCAGGAATTTGGCGGTTCCGCCGCGCTGTTCTCCATCGCCCAAGCTCTCGAGGTGGTCGCCACCATCGATCGCCACGTCCCCAAACTCGGCGCCCAGGGTCCTTCCGTCGGCCATTATCTTCTGCTGGCCGCCCTCAACCGGTGTCTGGCGCCCACGAGCAAAGCTCAGATCGCCGACTGGTATGACAAGACCGTGCTGCGCCGCCTCTTGCCCCTGACTGCCGCCCAGCTCACCAGTCAACGCTTTTGGGACAACATGGAACGGGTCGGTCCCCAGCCCATCGCCGCCATCGAACAGGATCTGGCCCATACCGCCGTTTCCCGTTTCGGCTTGGATCTGCGCTGCCTGCTCTTTGACGCCACCAATTTCTTCACCTTCCTGGACCGTTTCAACTTGCGGGCAAAGTTGCCACAGCGCGGCCATAGTAAATCGGGGCGCGACCATCTTCGCCTCCTGGGATTGGCCGTGATGGTCACCGCCGAGGGTGAGGTCCCGCTGTTTCATCACACCTACGCGGGCAATCAGCACGATTCGGTGAGCTTCCACAGTGTGGCTGAGCGGTTGTTTGAACGCTGCCGTTCTTTCTCGCAGCAGGTTCGCCAGATCACCCTGATCTTCGACCAGAGGAACAACTCCGAAGAGAATCTTAAGCTTGTGCACCAAAGCCCTCTGCACTTCGTCGGTTCGCTGGTCCCCACCCAGCACCCCGATCTGCTGGCCATTCCGCGCCAGGCCATGCGTCGTCTGGATCGAGCCCAACTGCCTGCGGTGTGGGCTTATCGCACTCACAAACTAGTCTTGGGCGTGAACCGCACCGTGGTGGTCACCTTTAACCAGAAGTTGTTTCGTGCCCAGACCCAGACGCTCTGTCGGGAGATCCACAAACGTCAACGCCAGTTAGAGAAGTTACAGAGCCGTCTTCGTCGTCCCCGCCCCGCCGACCGGGGGAAGAAGCCGACGGTGCAAGGAGTGGAGAAAAAGATCAAGGAAATCCTTCGCGGTCGGCATATGGCTGACTTATTCTCCACCCAGGTGCGGAAAACTCGGCCAGGCCTCCCCCGCCTCCGCTTCCAATTCCGCGATGCCGCTTACCAAAAGCTGCGCTCCACGCTGCTGGGCAAGACCATTCTGTTTACCGATCACGGGGAGGATTGGTCGGACGAACAGATTGTGTTGGCTTACCGCGCCCAACACGAAGTGGAAGCCGATTTTCGCCGCTTGCAGAATCCCCGCTACCTCAGCTTCCGACCCATCTTTCACTGGACCGATCAGAAGCTGCGCGTGCACGCCTTCTACTGTGTCCTGGCCCTGATGATGCTCAATCTGCTGCGCCGCCAACTGGCCCAGGCCGGCATCGCACTCAGCCTTGTCGAAATGATGAACCAGCTCACGAATATTCAAGAAGTAACCCTGCTCTATCCGGCGCCGCCAGGCACGCCAGAACCCTTGGCGCGTACGGTGCTGTCGAAGATGAACCCCAGACAGAAGCAGATGGTGGCTACCCTCGGCCTGGAGCGTTATCGCAGCCATTAGGTCATACGTCCTGGAGCCTCTCCCACCCGCGCCAGGAGCGGCTCCGAAGCATTTTTGGCGTCTCGGGCCGGTAAGCTCGGGCCAGGGGGAGTAATTTCGCGTTGGCGAAAACGAAAATACGGAGTCGAAGGGTCCCTACCTGCTCACTTGGCCTGATCCAGAAGGCAATTCGCACCCAACAGCTAGGGCGACTCCGTGCTTACCGGTAACTGTCGAGCACCTTCGCCGCGCGGTTGACTGCCGCCGCCAGCACGGCGATTTGCTGTCGCGTCCTTTCCAGATCTCCCGCATCAATCGCCTCGTTCACCCCCGGAATCACGACCGCGGCATACCCCGTATACACTCCCGGCGCATAAATCGCATGGCGAAACCAAGGACGATTAGGCAATCCTTCGGGTATCAGCATCGCGCGCTCGGCCTCACCCAAGGTGCGGTTCAGTTTGGTTGAATCCGACGCTGAGTTCTTTTGCTTTTCTAGAATTGCGGCTCCGGTAGAAGCCAGGTATTTGGCTGCTTCCCTGGCCGGACCGAAATCCGGCGACTGGTTAGCGAACTTCTTCTCCGCCTTTTTATTCGCGCCCTCGACGTAAGCCGCTATCTCTTTGCCGTATTCCTCGTAGTCATAGGGCAACACGTCGGCGCCGGACATCCGCAAAACTTCGATTCCGTACACGCGGGCCATTTCTTGCTCGTAGACAAAGTCGGGGTCGGCAAATTTGGTGAACCAGCGAAAGTTGTCAAACACCGAGTGATAGACGCCATAGGACCCGCTGGACGCGACGTCTGTAGAAGGAATGCCCAGGCGCTCCAAGAACACGGTATAATCGGAACCGCTGCCCAGGTCGCCGACCGGCACATCAGACTTGATCTGCGCCGCCGGTGAACGCCGAATTTCGGCAATCGCTTCCTGGGGAATCACCACATCGGTTTTGGGTTCGGCAGACTTGCGCCAAGCCTCATATACGGTGCCGCCCTTGGGGCTGGGCACAGCTTTACTGACGTCGCGAAGAAATTGCTTCAGGCTTGGAACCGCGGATGCGCCAAATTTTGGACCGGAAACCGCCACGTCCAGATTAAAGTAGGCAGGGGCATTGGCCAGGTCCGAGGCGTGTTCCTCCCCCCATTCGGTCGAACCGATCAAACCCTGCTCTTCGGCATCCCAACTGCCAATGACGATCGTCCGCTTCGGTCTCCATCCCGACTTCAGCAACTCGCCGATGCCATGCACGGCCTCAAGCATCGCGGTGGTTCCGCTATTGGGATCGACCGCCCCGTAGACCCAGGCATCGCGATGATTGCCTGCCACCACCCATTCCTCGGGCGATTGACTGCCTCGCATGCGTCCCACCACGTCCCAGATTGTGCGCAACTGGTAGTCCTGTTTCAAATGCATCTTCACCCGCACCGGCCCCGGCCCCACATGGTAAGTAAACGGCAACGCTCCCTGCCATTCGCGCGGTGACTCCGGCCCTCCCAGGTTTTCGAGAATGGGCCAGGCATCCCGGTAAGAAAGCGGGGTGGTAGGCACTTTCGGCAACTGCGCGGATTCGTCGGGCGGAACCCGTTTCGATTCTGGCAGCCAGGGAACGGAAGCAATTCCTGGTGTCGTAGGATCGCCGGGAAACTCGAACATGTAGCCAATCGAGCCGCGCTGTACGCCGGTATCGGGCCGCCAGGGACCCTTGGGATACTTGTCTCCCTTCTTCCATCCGTCGTCGGCGGGATCCGAGTAGATGATGACTCCCGCGGCTCCGTGTTCCTGAGCCAGGTAAGCCTTCACCCCACGGAAATTCTGCCCATAACGCACAAGCACAATCTTGCTCCGTACATCCACTTTCAGCTCATCGAGCTTCTTGAAATCATCCGGGGAGCCGTAGTTCGCGTATACAACGTCCGCCTCTCGATCGCCCGATGGCGACATGCCGCTGTAAGGCAGTACCACTCGCGGATCATCCTGGTAGGGATCATCATCCACATGCTCGCGGGTCGGGCCATGCATTTTCACATTCCGAGGCGCGCTTACATCCACACTGATCTCCGCCGGATAATTCATCCACACCTTGTATTCCACGATTTCGGTTTCGAATCCCGCCTCACGAAGCCTGCGCGCGACATAATCGGCTGTGGCTTTGTCTTCGGGTGAGCCCGCGATGTGCGGAGCTTGCGTCAGAATCCTGAGGTGTTCCTGCGCCAGTTTCCGATCCGGCACCGCCAGAAATCGGCTCTCAACCTGATTCTCGTCTGCCGAGTTGCGATATCCAAAGATCGGAGGGGTGTTGGTATTTTCCGCGACGGCCGACTCGGGCTTTTCAGGATGTTGGAGCGGAGCTGCTGGGCTGGCATCGTGAAGCTTGGAGATCAGGATTGCGAAAACCAACAATGCTCCCGGAATAAATTTCATTAGGCTCCAATGAGAACCTGAATTAATGGATCTCCTCTAGATGCGACGAAGCACTTCCAGAACCTCCTGCGCATTGGGCAGTTCGCTTTTGCCGTAGAGCTTGCGAAATCGAATCTTTCCGCTGTTGTCGACCAGAAACACAGCTCGATCGCTGGCTCCGGCATCGGGCTGCTCGGTTCGCAAAACTCCATATTTCGCCGCTACCTCACCGTGCGGCCAGTAGTCGCTGCACAGGGGGAAATCAAACGGGCCAATCTCGCGTTCCCAGGCTGTAGTGTTCATGATGGATTCGACAGAGACGCCAACCGTTTCTGCTCCGCCCGCCAGGAACTGTTCTCTCTCCACCTGGTAGCTGGCCAGATGTTTGCCGCTGACCGGTTCCCAATTGAAGGGATAGAAAGCCAAGACAATATGCTTTTTCCCCCGCTGCTCCCTAAGCCGGAATCTCTGTTTAATGCCCGCCACCAACGCCGGCAGGTCGAAGTCCGGCGCCCGATCCCCCACGTTCAACGGCGACATTGGCTTCCTCAGAAAAAATTTGATTTTACTCCTCCGCGACTCGCTCTCACGACCACCCAGCTTCAAGTTAAACTGATGACCTATGCCGGCGGTCGATCCAACTCAGCGTTTCTCGGCACGCGTCGACCATTACATCCGCTACCGCCCCGGATATTCACCCGAGGTGCTCGATGTCCTTCGAAAAAAATGTGCCCTGAAACCTCTGTCCGTTATTGCCGACATCGGCTCCGGCACTGGCCTTTTCGCCAAGCTTTTCCTGGAAAACGGCAATGCCGTCTTTGGAGTTGAACCTAATAAACAGATGCGGGAGGCCGGCGAGCGCTACCTCGAGAGTTTTTCCAGTTTCGTGAGCATCGCGGGCGCGGCGGAGGCGACCACGCTAGAGGACCACAGCATTGACTTCGTGACGGCGGCGCAGGCGGCCCACTGGTTCGACCGCGAGAGAGCACGCCGTGAATTCGTCCGTATTCTCAGGCCCGGCGGCTGGACCGTCTTCGTCTGGAACCAGCGCCGCACCCAATCCACCCCATTTCTCGATGCCTACGAAAAACTGCTTCTCCAATATGGTACCGACTATCAGCAGGTACGGCACGAGCGCACCACCGATACCATCGAGACTTTCTTCGCTCCTTCGCCTTACCAGGCTGTGGTATTCGATTGCGCGCAGAAATTTGATTACCCCGCGCTCGAGGGACGGCTGCTCTCGTCCTCTTACGCGCCGCTTCCCCCTCACCCCAAATGTGCGCCCATGCTCGAGGCATTGCGCCGCATCTTCAACCTCCACCAGGTGAACGGCCGGGTCGCCATGGAGTACACGACGCGCCTGTACTATGGTCAATTAGCGTAGCCTGCGGTGTCCCGGTGCGGAAGAATCTGGTTAAATGTTCCTTCCTTTCAGGGAGGTTTCATGCCGGACGAAAAATCTCTCCACATGTCCCCCGACGACTTCCGCCGCCACGGGCATGCGGTCATTGACTGGATCGCCGACTATTACGCTCGCATCGAGTCGTTTCCTGTTCTCTCCGAAGTCGAGCCGGGGAAAATTCGGGCTCAACTGCCGCCCGAAGCTCCTAACCAGGGGGAGGAGTTCAGCACGATTCTAAAAGATATGGAAAAGCTTCTCCCGGGCATCACTCACTGGCAATCGCCCAACTTCTTTGCCTACTTTCCCGCGAATGCGTCGGGACCCGCCATACTTGGCGATTTGCTTTCTTCCGGATTAGGTGTTCAGGGAATGCTCTGGTCGACGAGCCCGGCGTGCACCGAACTGGAGACCCACGTTCTCGATTGGCTGGTGCCCGTGCTCGGTTTGCCGGAGAAATTTCTCTCCACCACGAGCGGAGGCGGCGTGATTCAGGACACCGCTTCCAGTTCCTCTCTCTGTGCGCTGCTGGCCGGTCGCGAGCGCGCCACGAACTTCGCCACCAACCAGCGTGGTTGCGACGGTCGCCTCGTGGCCTATACCTCTACCCAGGCGCATTCCTCGATTGAGAAAGCCGTGAAGATTGCCGGCATCGGGTTAGCCAACCTGCGCCTCATCGAAGTTGACCAGAATTTTGCCCTGCGCGCCGACCAGTTGGCCCGGCAGATCGAAGCCGACCAACGAGCCGGACTCGTTCCCTGTTTTGTAACTGCAACCGTGGGTACTACGTCTTCCAACGCCTTCGATCCCGTTGCCCAAATCGGCCCCATTTGCCGCCAGCACAATATTTGGCTGCACGTGGACGCGGCGATGTCAGGTACGGCAGCCCTTTGCCCCGAGTTCCGCCACATCCACGATGGGCTCGAGTTTGCCGATAGCTACTGCTTCAACCCCCACAAGTGGATGTTCACGAATTTCGATTGCGACTGCTTCTGGGTCGCCAACCGCAAGAGCCTCATCGAGACGCTCAGCATTTTGCCGGAATACTTGCGGAATAAAGCCACCGAATCCGGCGCGGTGATTGACTATCGCGATTGGCACATCCAGCTCGGGCGGCGGTTCCGCTCACTCAAGCTGTGGTTCGTAATTCGGCATTACGGGATCCAAGGACTGCAGTACCACATTCGCCGGCACGTGGCCCTGGCCCAGGAATTCGCCGATTGGGTGAAAAAAGATGACCGCTTCGAGCTGGCCGCGCCCGTACCCCTGAACCTGGTTTGCTTTCGCCATCGCCGTGGAGACGCATTTAATCAGAAACTGATGGACAGGTTGAATCGCAGCGGAGCTCTTTTCCTCACACATACGAAGCTGAATGGCAACCTGACGCTGCGGTTCTGCGTCGGCCAGACGCATACGGCCGCCCGCCACGTACAACGCGCCTGGAAACGCATTCAGGAAGAAACCGGACAACTGGAGGGAGAAAAATCGGACGGAAAATCGAGCTACGGGCGTCTTCCCCGGCCTGGCTAGCTGGCGGCCGCCAATTTATTTTCCCGCCGCGAGGCCGGTTCCGGCAATTTGCTTTTGCGTCGGCGGGCGTCCTCCCTCGCCCGCCGGACCAGGTATTTCCCCCGGCCAGTGAGAAAGCGGGCCAACAAGTTCGCCACACTCTCCAGGAGCACGCGGTCCTCGCGTCCAAAAACATTTTCCTCCTCGCTCTCGGCGGCGATCATGCCCAGTTCACGACCCGCAATTTTCATGGACACCAAGATCCGCGTGCGGCTCTCGGGCAGTGCCATGGCCGTCGGCCCAGACTCGCCGCCGGAACCAAGCAACTGGGGGCTCTCCCCTGCCGCCAGGTAAATTCCAATCCAGGCATAATGACGCGTCCTGGACACGACATCGATGACTTCATCCAAAGGCGACTGATGAAAGGCAGCTTGGTTGGCGGCGAGCAGGCGCTCGATTTCAGCAATTACAGCAGGGGCCGGGCGATAGGTCTTCAATGGAGGATCCTGAACAGAGATTGAAGAACGAAGTTAGTTTAGTCGGGATAGAAAGATGGGTCAACGCCAACACGCGCCCCGAATGCCCCGCTCGGAAGGCACTGATTAGTCGGTTTCAGCCGGCTGAGCCTTAGAGAATCCCAATTTGCTCGCCAGGGATCGGTTCTCGGGAGGCGCGACCTCCGCCGGAGCCACCAGCCATTTGCGCACTTCCGGCAAGGCTGCGCGCATCGCAGATTCCCCCGCAGCTATCATTTCACAGGCCTGCTCGAAATCATCGTACTTGAACGAGTTGACGTCCGGCTCGAGCACCAGATCGGCCCAGGGCCGCCACAGTGTGTAACTGTTCTCCTGGGCGATGGCGAAGCACTGTCCTATGACGTCGAAAAGATGCCGGGGGATGCCGCTATTTCCCCAGCGCCCTCTCAGGTGCACTGCCAGCACGCGATCGGCGCCCATGTCGCGCACTGGCCGGGTGGGCACGGGATGGGCCAGCATCCCGTCCACCAAGAGCCGTCCGCGGATGTTCACCGGCAAAAACATGCCAGGATAAGCGCAGCTGGCACGCACGGGATCCACCAGCGAACCTGAGTGAAAGACTACTCCGCCGCCGGTGGCAAAATCGGTGGCCGTCACGGCCAGCGGAATTCGCATCTCTTCAAATGTCTTCACTTTGAGAATGCTGTTCAGGAATCCCATCATGCGCTGGTTGGAGGCGAAACCGTAGCGGGATAAGGTCCAGCGGGCAAAATCCCGGAAGCGCACCCGGGAGGCGATTTTTTCCATGTCTGCCACGGAACCGCCGCTGCAATAGATCGCGCCAATCAGCGCGCCTACACTGGTTCCGGCGACAAAACTGATGGGGATCTTTTCTTCTTCGAGGACTTTCAAAACCCCAAGGTGGGCGATGCCGCGGGCGAATCCACCGCCCAAGGCGATTCCAATTTTGGGAATGCAAGATTGCTGTTCCCCCGCCGGAACTACCCGCGAGAGCTCTCGTCCGAAGGCATGTACCGACCGAAGGATCTTCCCTAGTGTCTTCACCCGAGTCCCCGCATCCTGGCCCCCGGACCCCGTCTGGCCTGTCAGCAACTGAGATGCCAATAACACGTTAAATGATTTCTCGTTTTCTGCCCGGCCACAAGTTACGCTAGTGGGATTACCGTCTTCCCCTATTCCCCGGGTGACTAACTCCTGTAATCCTGCTAAGTTGTGGCCAATGGTCCGGGAGATCTCCGCAGGCGGCGTGGTGGTCCGGCGCATGTCCGGAACCTGCTATATCGCCGTGATTGAGCCCCCCCGGGAGCCCTCCCTAGACAGGCCGATTAGGAAAACAAAGTCACAGTCTCCGCTGCTGGCCCTGCCCAAGGGCCTAGTCGACCCCGGCGAAAAGCCGGAACAAACCGCCCTGCGCGAAGTCCAGGAAGAAACCGGTGTCACCGCCAGCCCGATAGCCAAGCTCGCCGACATCAAGTATTTTTACGTTCGTTCCTGGGGGGACAAAGAGCGGGTGTTCAAGATTGTCAGCTTCTATCTGCTGCGCTACCAGTCGGGCGAGATCGACGACGTTTCGGCGCCCATGAGGATCGAGGTGAAACGCGCCCTTTGGCTGCCCCTGGAAGACGCGCCCAAACAACTCGCCTATCGAAGCGAGCGCGATGTAGTCCGTCGGGCTCAGGAGTACCTGAATTCTCACCCGGAGGCTTAAGAAATGGTCGAGGCACCGCATGCGGAGAAGCACTTCACGGCAGGCGAATTCGTCCGCGATGTTGTCATCGGGATGTCCGACGGCCTCACCGTACCGTTCGCCTTGGCCGCAGGCTTGTCCGGTGCCGTGCCCGAAACCCGCCTGATCGTAATCGGCGGCTTGGCCGAAATCGCAGCCGGATCTATAGCCATGGGTCTGGGTGGCTATCTGGCCGCCCGCGGCGATCGGGAACACTACGAACAGGAGCGCCAGCGCGAGGAGCGCGAAGTCGAGGAAATTCCCGACGAGGAAGCGCGCGAGGTCAGCAAGGTTTTCCAATCTTATGGCCTGACTGCGGAGGAGAGCACGCCCATTGTGGACGCGTTACGGCAGCGCCCCCAGGCTTGGGTAGATTTCATGATGCGGTTTGAACTCGGCTTGGAAGAGCCCGAGCCGCGACGCGCCTTGACCAGCGCCGTCACCATTGCAGGCGCCTATGTCGCCGGTGGCTTCATTCCACTCTCTCCCTACATGATTCTCGCCAATGCCTGGCATGGCCTCGTATGGTCGGCGACGGTGACTCTGGTGGCGCTCGCGGGGTTCGGCTACATTAAGGGCCGCTTCACCGGCGCGCGGCCATTGCGCAGCGCGTCACAAACCACCGTGATCGGCGCACTTGCGGCAACGGCCGCTTTTGTGCTTGCGAAACTCATCTCCTGACCGTCACTAAATCGATTCTCCTTGACCTCGCAGTACCTTGGCCAGCACGAAATTAACTTAATTAGGGCGCGAACCGTGTGCCATCCTCACCCCACATCGAGGACCATTCGCGCCCGCTGTTTTTGGGGCATATCTTTCCTTAATTGGTCAGACGAACCCACTTAATCATTCCAAAGCGCACCGTCTTCCCGTTAGAAAAGAGCTGTACCATCATTCGCCCGCGTCAATTCCATAGTCGGGAGTTAGGGTTGAGAGTCGTCCTTTGTGTCCTGACCTGTATTTGCCTGTTCTCCAGCCTGGCAGCCCAGCCGCGTCCCAAGACGAAGGCTTCCGGTGGGAGTTCGTACGACGCCGATTACGTCTCCGCCCTGGCTGCCGCCGACCGTTTCTTCCATGCCTGGCAAAACCACGATCAGGAAACTGGGCTGCTCCTGCTGAGCGACACCGCGAAACGACACTCCTCGCCAGAACACCTCGAATCGTTCTTCGGCCCATCCGAGCCCGCCTACGAAATCACGCGCGGGAAGAAAATGCGCACCGGCCGTTACAATTTCGCGGTCGCTCTGTTCGAAAGTTCGAGCCGCCGCCGCGCCAGCCGCCGCTATTCCGAAATTGTCGTGGTCCGGACCGGAAAAAATGACTGGGCCATCGATAAATTGCCTTGATCCTTCCTGAACTGAGCGGCACTCTTATCCGGGACGAAACCTGTCCCGGAGGTATATTCTTTTTCAGAACATAAAAATCTACATTCGCGCTCCCAGGTCATGCACGGCTCTTGGGGTCTGACACCGATTGGCGTGCATCCATAAGTTCACCGTCAAAAAATGGCGCGGAGTCACATGAAAAGGATCCATAAGGTCGCAGTCCTGGGCGCTGGAACGATGGGCGCCCGCATCGCAGCGCATATGGCCAATGCCGGCGTCCCCGCCTACCTGTTCGACATCGTTCCGCCCGACGCCGACGGGCCCGCCCGTAACCAGATTGCCGCGGCGGGACTCGAAGCTGCCCGCAAATCCAAGCCGGCAGCCTTTTTCGAGCCTGCGCTGGGACGCCTGATCACGATCGGCAACTTTGCAGATGACCTCGAACGCCTGGCCGAGGTGGACTGGATCATTGAAGCCGTGGTCGAGAACCTCGAAATCAAGCGTTCGCTGCTGAAGAAAGTCGAGGCGGTGCGGAAGCCGGGAACGATCGTTACCACCAACACCAGTGGGCTACCTGTGGCCCAGATCGACGAAGGCTTCTCCGAGGATTTCCGCCGCTCCTGGTTCGGCACACATTTCTTCAATCCTCCGCGCTACATGCGCTTGCTGGAAGTGATTCCCACCCCCGAGTCCGACCGCGCCGCCATCGATGCCATCGCACATTTCGCCGACATGCACCTCGGCAAAGGAATCGCCTTTGCCAAGGACACGCCGAACTTCATCGCCAATCGCATTGGCACGTTCTCCGTCCTGAACGTCATGCGTCTCATGCAGGAGATGGGCCTCTCGATTGAGGAAGTCGACACGCTGACCGGCACTGCCGTCGGCTGGCCCAAGTCGGCCACTTTCCGAACCATCGATCTCGTGGGTCTCGACATTCTGGGCCACGTCGTCTCGAACATGACAAAGAACGTCCGCGACGAGCGCAGCGATCTGGAGCTTCCGCAATTCTTCCGGCAGATATTGGAGCGCAACTGGTTGGGCGACAAAACCAAGGGCGGATTCTACAAGAAAGCCAACGGCGGCCTAGACAAAGAAGACGAGCGCCTCGTTCTGGACTGGAAGACGCTGGAGTATCGTCCGCGGCAAAAAGCCAAATTCCCTGCCCTGGACATGGCGAAAAACCTGGAAGACACCGGCGCACGCGTCCGCATGCTGCTCGGGCTCGATGGCTCGGGTCCCCAGAAAGGGGATAAAGCCGGTCCGTTCCTCTGGTCCGCACTCTCCGATTTGTGGACTTACTCGGCAAACCGCGTTCCTGAGATTTCTGATTCCATCGTAGAAATCGATCGCGCCATGAGACTCGGTTTCAACTGGGAGATGGGACCGTTCGAGCTGTGGGACGCCGCCGGAGTCGAAGCCACCGTTACTCGCATGAAGAAGGAAGGCAAGCCGGTCGCGGCTAACCTCGAGAAGTTGCTCGGATCGGGCAAGAAGTCCTGGTACGCCGACGATCCGAAAGCTCGGTCCGGTCGCGTCTACTTCGATCTGGCCACGACCAACTACAAGCCGGTCCCGGTGCGCGAAGGCGTGTGGTCCGTGACGGTGGCGAAAAAATCAAGGGGCGTTGTGAAGAAGAATTCCGGCGCCTCGCTGGTTGATCTTGGCGATGGCGTCGGCTGCATCGAGTTCCACTCCAAGATGAACGCCATCGGCGCCGACATCGTTCAACTCATCGCCCAAACCCTCAAAGCCGGCGGCCCGGGCGACAATTTCGACGCGTTCGTCATCACCAACGACGCCGCCAATTTTTCCGCGGGCGCCAACCTGATGTTGTTGCTCATGTCCATTCAAGAAGAAGAATGGGATGAGGTTGACCTGGCAATCCGCCAGTTCCAGGGCATGACACAGGCCATCAAGTTTTCCCCGAAGCCGGTGGTGGTGGCGCCGTTTGGTCTCACCCTGGGCGGCGGCACCGAGATTTCGCTCCACGCTGCCGCGCGCCAGCCCCATGCCGAACTCTACACGGGTCTGGTCGAAGTGGGCGTTGGCCTGCTGCCCGGCGCGGGTGGCTGCAAAGAGATGCTGCTGCGAGCCGTCGACAGTGCGACCTTGATTCGTCCCGACGGCCGCGGCGAGTCGGCCGAGTTCATGGAAGCGATAAAGAAAGCCTTCGAGACGATTGCAATGGCGAAGGTAGCAACGTCAGCCCACGAAGCTCGCGGCCTCGGCTTTCTCTCCCATTCCGACAACATCACCATGAACCGCGAACGCGTGTTGTCTGATGCTAAAGCACGCGCGCTGGAACTCTTGCACGCCGGCTATGAACCGCCAGTCCCGCGTAGCGATATTCGGGCGCCCGGTGAAAATATTCTCGCTGCCCTGAAGATGGGCGTTTACCTGATGCGCCAGGGCGATTACATCACCGATTACGAAGTGAAGATTGGAAACAAAGTGGCCGAAGTCCTGTGCGGCGGAAACGTCTCCCCGGCAACCCCGATCAGCGAACAGTACCTGCTCGACCTCGAACGCGAGGCATTCAAGTCGCTGTGCGGCGAGCGCAAGACCCAGGAAAGGATTCAGTACACGCTGAAAACTGGTAAGACATTGAGGAATTGAGACTTATTTATCGGCAAAAGACGCAATATCGTTACCTATTGAAAACATGTATGTCGCGGAGCTGCAATTTCGCCTCGGAGGACAATCGATGGCATACGTAGAACCCCATACCGTCTGTGCTCCAAAGGCGTGTGTGTCAAGTCGGTGGAGGCGCTTTACCGAGAAGCGCCGTAAAGCCCGGCCCTTTAGGGCTGGGGATATAAGGCGTGATTTTGCCTTGTCTTAGATTGCTTCATTAGGTATAA
>Ga0209577_10000354_pt1 | contig 46722 bp, 29 predicted proteins | sample GraSoiAngelo_109_FD_185874 | JGI IMG/M metagenome (GOLD analysis project Ga0209577, IMG submission 185874) | Grasslands soil microbial communities from the Angelo Coastal Reserve, California, USA - 14_0903_12_20cm (SPAdes) (version 2) | ecosystem: Environmental > Terrestrial > Soil > Grasslands... | reverse complement strand
GCCACGCCTACAAGGTGACCGACGACGATCTCGCGGCACTGCAGCGCGCCGGCCACTCCGACGACGCCCTCTTCGAAGTGACGGTCGCGGCGGCGCTCGGCGCCGCCCTGGGACGGCTGGAGCGCGGGCTCGCCGCCCTGCGCGGCGAGGAGCCAGACTGATGCGCCTCCGCGCGGTGGAGCACGGTCACCGCCTGTCCGAACGGCTGAAGCTCATCCTCATCCGCCTGGTGAGCGGACGGCGTGTGCCCGACGTCGTGAAGACGCTGCTCTATCGGCCCGAGTTCTTCGGCCGGGCGATGTGCGAGTGGACCCAGGCGGTGATGCGCGGGCCCTCACCCTGGAGCGTGGGTGAGCGAGAGCTGTTCGCCGCGTTCACGTCACGCCTGAACCAGTGCGTGTTCTGAACAGAGAGTCACGGCGCGGTCGCGTCGCTGGCCCTGAAGAACGACAAGCTGGTCGCAGCGGTGCTGGCGAACTGGCGCACCGCCCCGCTCGACCCGAAGCTGCGCGCCGCGCTCGGCTTCCTCGAGAAGCTCACGCTCGCGCCCACTGAGGTGCGCCCCGCCGACCTGGCCCCACTCCGCGCCGCGGGCGTGAGCGACGAAGCCGTCGAAGACGCGATCCAGGCGTGCGTGCTCTTCAATATCTACGACCGTCTCGCCGACGCGATGAAGTGGTATCTGCCCGGCGCAGATGGCTACACGGCCTCGGGGCGCTCGCTCATGAAGCGGGGCTACCGGTTGTAGGACGGCCGTCCCACTCGACGCGTGTTGTACGTCTCGAGGAACCGCCGGTGCGCGGCGTCACCTGGGAACGCTTCGTCGGCACCGTAGGGGTAGCGCGACATCCCATGAAACGGCAACGGCTCCACGGTCCCTCCAGCCGCCGTGTTCAAGTCGGCGTCCTTCAGCCACGCGTCCGTATAGATGAGGAAGTCGCGCGTCCAGCCGCGAGGTAGCTCAGGCGCCGCGGCGGAGTCGAACTGCAGCGCGATCTCGTCCCCGGGGCCGAAGATGACGTAGCGGTCGTCCGCCGTGTCGACCAACGGCAGGACGTCACCGTAGCGCGTGAACGCGCCCACGATCGGCGCCCAGGCCGGCTCGCGCGAGACGTCTGCGTAATCGTACCATTGGGGCCCGTACCGGCCGCCCTTGCGGTACATGCGGGAGAAACCACGGTAGTGGAGGTCAGCGGCCACGGGACGCAGGGCGGTCACGGTCACGGGACTGGCGGACGCCGTGGCGGCGAGGAACGCCCGGTCCCAATAAATCTCCATGTTGGTGCGGATCCGGATCCGGGTGTCGGCGCTCAGAAACTTTCCGGTGAGATCCGCGATGACGGTCTTGTTCTTCCCCGCCGGAAAGCCGAGGTCGGGAATGACCGTTCGCCACCGGCCCGCGGGGTCCCTCACCTGCACCTGGAGCGGGATGACTTGGAGCGCGGGTGACTGGGCGAGCGCGAAGTTGATGCTCGCATCGGTCGGATAGATCCACCCGGTGAGGAAGAGAAACACGCTGTCCCTTCCCGCGAGGTTCCCGAAGTCGAGCACGAGATCGTGCAGCTCGGTCAGGCCCTGGTAGCGCGCCGGGCGCAGCGTCGGGGGGGCCGCGTACACGTCGTCCTGAGCCCGCAGCGCCGGCAGGAGGTCGTTGCCGAGCTCGTCGGTCGCCGCCACGGGCAGGCGCGGACGCGCGACCTGGTAGAGCCGGAGCGAAGACGATCCCGCCGGCACGAACCGCTCGTTCACGTAAACCTGGACCGAGTCCGGATGGTCCACCGCCAGCAACCGGGCCTCGTCCAGATAGCCCGTCTCCCACAGCTCCTCGGTGAGGCGCACCTGGTAACGTCCGTCCCGGGGCCGCAGCAGCCCGCCCGGCAGGCGCAGGTATTCCTGCGACGCGTGCGGGGAGGCGGACATGATGCCGCCCTCTCGCGTCATGACGCCGAGCGGCATGCCGAGCGCGCTGTTCCACATGGCGTCCGTCGCGAACGTGAAGGCGCGGCCGTCCCACACGTACAGGAACGGGCATGACCCCTTGAGCTGCTGCTGTTCGAGTACGTCTTCTTCCGTGCCGGGATAGTAGACCGTCTGCGACACGCCGTTGGGCCAGCGCACGCGCAGCACGTCGGCCTTGAGCCGGCGCCCCAGGCCGAAATGGGTCACGCCGCCCCTCGCGAGCCGCAGCTGGTACAGGTCGCGCGCGCGCAGCTCGACCGTCGCCCCGAGTCCGAAGCCGTTGTTCTTGCCGCTCCCCTGGCGCAGCGCGACGAGGCGCACGTCCACGTACTGATTCACGTTGCCGCCGTCGTTGCGGAGCACCCGGGGCCGTCCGTCCCAGCCGACCACGATCAAGTCCAGGTCACCGTCCTGGTCGATGTCCGCCACGGCGACGGCCCGGCCGGCCCGCAGGCTCTCGGGGAGAATCGAGGAGTAGTCTTCGAAGCCTCGCGTCGCGTCGTTGCGAAACAGGCGCACGCCGCCTTTCCCCACCACGACCAGATCGAGACGGCCATCGTTGTCGAAGTCGAAGAATGCCGCGTCCAGGCCTGCGACGCCCGAGAGCTTGCGGCGCAGGCTGCTCGTCCGCCCGTCCAACTCGAACGTCCCGTCCCCCCTGTTGTGGTACAACGCGGGGTCGGTGCCGTCGAGCGACGTGAGAAACAGGTCGAGGAACCCGTCGTTGTCGTAGTCGCCGAGCTCGACCGCGCCCGCGTGCTTCACGGCGGCGAGGCCGCTCGCCGGCGTCACGTCCTCGAACCGCCCCTGGCCGCGGTTGTGGAACAGCCGGACGCGCCCGTCGGCGGCGACGACCACGAGATCGGTGCGACCGTCGCCGTCGAAATCGCCCGCGGCGGCGTCGCGACTGCTCTGCATGGCGAGGCCCATCGGCGCGGCCATCTCGCGGAACGTGCCGTCGAGGTTGTTGCGGTAGGAGCGGTTTCCGGCGCCCGTCGCGAGGAACAGATCGAGGTCGCCGTCGTGGTCCAGGTCTGAGAACAGGACCTTGGCTACCGATCCGGAATCGGCCAGACCGGCCGCGGCAAGCTCGCGAAACCTGCCCTCGCCCTCGTTCCGAAGCAGCAATCCCCGCCCCGTGGTCGCGACGTACAGGTCGAGTCGACCGTCGTTGTCGAAATCGCCAAACGCCGCCGCGACGGGCCGGTCCCGCAGCGCCACGCCCGCGCTCGCGCTGGTCTCGACGAAGCGCCCCAGGTTACCGCGGAACAGGTGGCCCGCGACGAACAGATCTTCGGTCTCGTCGTCGTCATAATCACCCACCGCCAGGGCCACGGCGCGCTCGAGCGAGCTCGCCAGGCTCTCGGGGAGCGCCGGCACTCCCTCGAGCCCGCTCCCCGCCGTCACATCCGTGAAGCGGATGGCTGCGGCCACGGCCCGCGGGTCGTCCTTGGGCACGGCGATGTTGGGATTGAACGTCAGGACCGGATAGCCTACGAACGTACCGGGTGCGCCGCCGGCGCCGCTCGAGACGCTCGAACTTCCCAGGCGCTCGAGACCGACCTGGTAGGCCGCGGTGACCTGCATGGCGCGGTGGAACTGCGTCGCCTGCGCCGCTGCTTCGGCCGCGCGACCGGTGCGCGCCAGCACGAGGGCGCGCTGGAAGAAGCGCCCCGCCTCCCGCGGCGGGTGCGGCAGCTGTCGCTGCAACGCCTCGAGCTCCCCGGCCGCGGCCCCGGCCGATCCGCGCGCCAGGAGCAGATCCACGAGCTCGAGCCGGGCGACGATATTCGCGGGCGCGCGGGCCATCACGTGTCGCAGCAGGCTCTCCCGGCGCTGCCGTTCCGCGGGGTCGGCCGACCGCGCGGCCAGCTGCGCGAGCGCATACAGGGCCCGGACGTCGCTGGAATCGCGCCGCAGCACCCGGTCGATTTCCCTGCGCGCGTCCTCCTCACGGCCGGTGAGCCGGTACACCTCGGCCAGCATCAGCCCGACGTCGCTCGAGCCCGAGTCGAGCGCGGCGGCCCGTTGCAGCTGGGCTTCGGCCTCGCGCGCGCGGCCCTCGCGCAGGTAGACGAGGCCCACGTCGGCGTACCCGAGCGCCTGATCGGGGGCGAGGGCGATGACCTTCTGGAATTCCGCCTCGGCGCGGGGCAGCTGATGCTGTTGCAGGTACGCCAGGCCCCAGGTCCGGGCTGTCAGGGCCGAGTCGCTTCTCGCCTGGTCACCACCCGGCGCCGCTCCCCGGCACGCGGCCACCAGCAGCAATCCGATGCCGCCCAGACGTCTCATTCGCACGGGCGTGAAGATCACCAGAGCCGGGCACGCCGACAAGATGCTTTCTTGTGTCGCGCGCGCGGCGGGTGGTAGGTTCACGCCGTGATTTCCCCGCCCCCACCCCCGCCCCCGCCCCGGCGCCGCGTCGCCGTGGCGGTGGCGTTCCTGGCCGCAATCACCCTCGTCGTCGCTCTCAACCGGCGTGCAGAACGCGCCGGCGTCGATCCCGCCGCGCCGGGGTTTCACTTTGCCGAGGTAGCTGCTCAGGTGGGCATCGGTTTCGTGCATCACGGGCCGACCTTGGACCCGAACGTCGATAACATCGCTCCCCTCATCGGGTCCCTCGGTGCCGCCGTGTCGGTCGCCGACGTGAACAACGACGGATGGCCCGATCTCTACTTCACCAACAGCCGGTTCGGATATCCCAATGCGCTGTACCTGAACCGTGGTAACGGCACCTTCGAGGACGTCGCCTCGGCCGCGGGGCTAGCGGACGTGAACCGACCGGGGGAAGGCGTGTCGATGGGCGCCGTGTGGGGCGACTACGACAACGACGGGCTCGAGGACTTGTTGATCTACAAGTGGGGCTACCTCCAGCTGTTCAAGAACATGGGCAACCTCCACTTCGTGGACGTGACCGCAAGCGCCGGGTTGCGCCAGTGGATGAACGCGAACGGGGCCGTGTGGGTCGACTACGATCGGGACGGGCTGCTCGACCTGTACGTGGCGGGCTACTACCGCTCCGACATCGACTTCTGGCACCTCAAGACCACGCGCATCATGGAGAACAGCTTCGAGTTCGCGACCAACGGCGGTAAGAACCGCCTGTTCCACAACCTTGGCCACGGGCGCTTCGAAGACGTGACGGATCGGATGGGCGTGGGCAGCACGCGCTGGACCCTCGCGGTCGCCGCGGCGGACTTCAACGGCGACGGCTGGCCCGACCTGTTCCTGGCCAACGACTACGGCCCGGAGGAGCTGTACCTGAACGACCACGGCCGGCGGTTCATCCTCAGCCGCGTGGGTCTGGAGGGCGATTCCAAGAGCGGCATGTCGGCCACGCTCGGCGACGTGCTGAATCGCGGACGGGTGGACGCCTTCGTGACCAACATCTCCGAACGGGGGTATCTGTTTCACGGAAACAACCTGCGCCTCAACTTCCTCCCGGAGCTCGGCCGGTTTCAGCAAGCCGCCGAAGGCGTCGTGGCCGACGCGGGATGGGCCTGGGGAGCCCAGCTCGGCGACCTGGACAATGACGGCCGGAACGAGCTGTTCATCGTCAACGGCTACGTGTCGGGCGACCGCGATCGGAGCTACTGGTACGCGGCGTCGAAGATCGCGGGCGCGTACGGGCCCGTCTTCGAAGATGCGAGAGCCTGGCCCGCCATCGGCACGGCGAGCCTGTCCGGGTACGAGCGATCGCGGGTGCTCGTGAACCGCGGCCTGGCGGGCTGGAGCGACGTCGCCTCCCGGGTCGGTGTAACCGACGAGTACGACGGGCGCGCCGTCGTGCTGGTCGACCTGTTCAACCGCGGTGTGCTCGATGTGGTGGTCGCGAACCAGAAGCAGCCGGCGCTGGTCTACAAGAACAGCGTCGTGCCCGGCAACCACTGGATCACGTTCAAGCTCGTGGGCACCCGGTCCAACCGCAGCGCCATCGGGGCGGAGGTGCTCGTCGCCGCGGGCGGCACACCCCAGCTCAAAGTCGTGGACGGGGGCTCCGGATTCGCGAGCCAGAACGACCGCCGGCTCCATTTCGGGCTGGGACAGACCGCGCGCGTGGACAGCGCGGTCATCCGCTGGCCTTCGGGCACCGTTCAGACCGTCGCGCACCCGGCCGCGGACCAGCTGCATGTCATCACCGAGTCTAGTCGCTAGCCGGGCGCTGTGGAGCTGGCTGGGCCGGCTCGATCCGCGTTACCCCGTCTCCTTCCTGATCACGCTCATCCTCGTGCTCGGCGAGGCGCGCTACGGCATCCTGGGGGGCTACGACCGGCTCGTCACGGCGCTCGGCGTCTGCACCGCGACGGAGCTGGCGCTGTCGCGCACGGTGCGCGGGCGCTTCGCGAACGTGCAGAGCGCGTACATCACGGGCATCAGCCTCGCGCTCTTGATCAAGCCGCGCGCCGGGCTGCTGTGGCCGTTCGCGCTCGGGGGCTTCGTCGCCATCGCCTCCAAGTATGTGCTGCAGTACCGCGGCCGGCACCTCTGGAACCCGAGCAACTTCGCCATCAGCCTGCTCGTCCTCGCGGCGCCGGGGAGTATCGCCATCCTCAGTCGTCAGTGGGGCAATGACCTGGCGACCAACGCGGTGATTTGGTGCTTCGGCCTCCTCATCGTTTCCCGCGTGCGGATGCTCCACGTGACGCTCTCGTACGTAGCATGCTTCGTCGCGCTGGCCATGGTGCGAAGCATGATCACGGGCGGCCCGCTGCTTGCTGAAATCGCGCCGCTCACCGGCCCGATGTACCAGCTGTTCATCTTCTTCATGGTCACCGATCCCAAGACGACCGTGAGCACGGTCCGGGCACGGACCCTCGTGGCGGCCACGGTGGCCCTGGTTGAGGCGGTCATCCGCCTGGCGGGTGACTTTCACGTGGCGGCGCTGGGCCCGCTTTATCCCGCCCCGCCGATTGTCGCTCTGGCGATAGTCGGGCCGCTCGCCAAGGTGATCGACCTGCAGCGCGAGCGCGTGAGGGTCATTTCGGCAGACGGAGAGAACGCAGCGCCCTCTTGACGGACGGTGCTCCCCCGGCGCATGCTTCGCGCCCTTTATGCGTCTCTCTGTTCTCGAACGCGGTCATCGCCTGGCCGACCGGCTGAAGTTTTGGCTCGTCCGGCTCGTGAGTGGGCACCGCGTCCCCGACGTGGTGAAGACGGTTCTCTACCGGCCGGAGTTCTTCGGCCACGCCATGCGTGAGTGGACGCAAGCGGTGATGCGCGGTTCTTCGCCGTGGAGCGTGGGCGAGCGGGCGCTGCTCGCCGCGTTCACGTCACGCCTGAACCGGTGTCCGTTCTGAACGGGCGCCTCCGGCGCGGTCGCGTCGCTGGCCTCGGGAGACGGACAGGTGCTCCAGGCGGTGCTGACGGATTGGCGCACCGCCCCGATCGATCGGAAGCTCAGAGCGACACTGGGCTTCCTCGAGACGCTCACGCTCACGCCCGCCGAGGTGGGTGCCGCGGACCTGGCGCCGCTGCGCGCCGCCGGCGTGACGGATGAAGCCATCGAAGACGCGATCGAGGTGTGCGCACTGTTCAGCGTGTACAACCGGCTCGCCGACGCGCTGGGCTTCCACGTCCCCACCGGGGACGGGCACGCGGCCCTCGCGCGCTTCGTACTGAAGCGCGGCTACCTCGTCTGAGCGCGTCGATCGACCGCTACCGCGGGCCTGGCGACGCGAAGCCCAGTATGATGGACTCCACCTCGACGCCGTAGTTACCGGGCTCGATCCCGACTCCGTCCTCGCGCCGCAGCGAAAGCTGCAGCCGCTCCACCCGGTCGAGCCGCGGGCGGTCGCCGCTGCCCCCCCGCCCGGCCGCGGGTCCCACCCAGTAGTTCCACTCGCCGGGGAATCCCTCCGGAAGGAGCACGCCACGGCCTACGGTCAGCGCGGCAAGGGGGACCGCCTGCTCGCTCCAGGCACCGTCGACCGTGACCGCCGCGCTCCAGCTGGTACCGTCGTCCTCCATCAGCGTGAGGTGCAGCCCCTGCCGGCGCCCGAGGCCGCGCAGCCGCACCCGGATCTCATCGGCGCGGGTGATGGTCTCCTGGCGGGCCCTGATACGGTCCTTGATGACGAGGGACGCGGTGTAGTCGGGCGGAACTGCGCCGCTCGCGTTCATGGGCAACTCGAAGTGGAAGACCGGCTGACCCGTGACGTCGGAGAAAGCCAGGTGGAAGAGCCCACGGCGTCCCGCGTCGCCGAGGCGAGTGAAGGCCAGCTGCGCGGCGTCCGCGGCGGGATTGAACAGCCGCAGCGGCGTGCGCGGGTCGACCACATCGAGCCTCCAGGACCCCCGGCCGAGGTAGTCCCAGTCCGTCGGCTTCTGATACAGGCGATCGGGGAAGGTCACCCCCGAGTCCCCGTGGAAGAGCGTGATCACGAATTCGTGCGGGCCCCCGCTCTCCCGCAAGACCGCGGCCGGGACGGTGGCGCCCCACACGTAGCCGCCGGCGGGGTGCATCGTGATGCCGTGGTAGAAGCCGCCGGCCACCGGCCGGATGAAGAGCAGGCCCGAGTCGGGCGGGGTGGGGTCGACGACGCGCACGCGCAGCTGGGCGTCGCGCCCCGCGAGACCCTCGGAAGCGGCGAGCGATTGCACCGACGGCGGTAGCGTATCGAGCGGAGGCGCGTGATACTCGGCAAACCCCACCTCGCCCACGTATGCCGGCAACGTGGCGGCGTCCACGGGACCGGCGGCACTCAACACGTAGACGCCGGGTGTGACCATGAACGCGCCGCCGGCCGCCCGCTCGGTCCGCCGGTTGCCGGCCGCGATCGGCTGCACGGTGAACGCGGCGCCGAGGTCCGGCAGGGTGAGCGTCATGAGCCAGGCGCGGCTGATCGCACGCGTCACCACCTTGTCGGGACTGGGTGGCTCGAAGGGGTCGCGGACGGGCACGGCGTCCGGATACACCTCGAGGCGCCAGAGGCCCGACCGCACCTTGTCCAGGAAGTAGATCCCCTCCCCTTGATAGGTCACGGTAGACGAGGAGCCGTATCCCGCGATGCGGAGCAGCGCCGCCGGATCGGGGGGCGTGGCGCGCGTCGAGCCGGCGTACAGCAACGCGTCGCGCGCCACCAGCTCGCCCAGGTCGCCGTCATAGGAAACGTGGAAGTCGCCGAACCGCGCGTTCTGCGGATAGGGGCCATACGAGCGTAGCCGGGGCAGACGGTGCATGGCCTCGGCGGCGATGATCGCGCTCATCGCCTTGTGCGGTGTGTAGACCAGGTTCAGGTAGTGCGTTTGCCAGCCGAGGTTGCGCGAGGCGGTGCGCAGCATGTCGTAGGCGAACATGGCGGCGAACTGCGCACCCACGGAGCGGAACGTCCGCGCCATGGCCGGATACATGTAACCCGTCTGCAGGTCCGGCGAGTCGAATTCGTACACGATGCGCGGGCTCCGGGCCAGCTCCGGGCGCAGCATGTCGGGAAAGCTGTCGACCGTGCGGAGGTAGTTGCCTGCCAGCTCGTGGCCGGCGTTCAGGCCCGTGGGATACCAGGCGAAGGTCACACCCTGCGCCCGTGACCGCCTGATCGCCTCGGCGATCCTGAAATCCTGGCTCACGTTGTAGAACACGAGCTTGGTGCATCCCGTGCTGCGCACCGCGTCCGTGAGCGCGTTGATGTAGCGGACCGAGCCGTCGATGTCCTCCGGGTGATGCCAGGGCTCGTTCACCAGCTCGATGAAGAGAATGGCCGGCTCGTCCTTCAGAGCCACGCGGGTGTAGGGATTCACGTGCTCCAGGATCTGGCGCAGGTAGGTCATCTGCGCCGCGATGGCGAGCGGGTCGGTCCCGATGCGGGCCTTGCCGAACCGCCGGCCGAACCCCGGCGCCGAGCTGTCCGCCAGCGCATCCGGCCAGTTGGAGTTGTACAGCTGGATGGGACTGAGGAGCATGTAGATGCCCCGCTCCCGGGCGCGGGCGATGAGATAGTCCAGCAAGTCCAGATGCTCGTTGGCGATCAGGTTGCCGTCCGAGTCGGAGGCCTCCCAGTCGCCCCAGAAGGTGAGCCGCAACCCGTCCCAGCCCATGCGGGCGAACTGCGCCATGTCTTCGTCGATCATCTTCTTGCGATCGGCGCGCAGATAGCCGGCGGCGCGGTAGTCGGAGGCGGTGGGCAGCACGTAGTTCGCGCCGAAAAGGCTTACCTCCTTCTGGTCGTCTCGCCACCGCACGACGCCCTGGCGGTCGAGGTAGACCGCCCTGGTGGCGCGCTGAGCAGCGAGTGCGGCCGGGAGCAGGATCGCCAGACAAAGGGTTGCGCGCACGGCGGGTCTATCGGCGCATCAGGTCGAACACGAGGCCCTCCCGCGGTGCCAGGGTCGCCGCCGGAACGTAGCCCCGAACATGCCCATCCCCGCTCACCCGCAGCACCAGCCCATCGGGACCGCCCAGCAGGTTGCGCGGCGTGTAGCTGCCGGGCGGGAGCACGCGCTCCCCGTCCCCCGAGCCGATCGACACACCCGAGGCGGGCGCGCCCCCCAGGTTCGCCACGACCAGCACCGCATGGTCGCCCGCCCGGCGGAGATAGGCGGTCACCGAGGCGCTGCTCGCTGCCAGTGGCACGAGGCGGCCCGTCCCCAGTGCCTGGTTCTCTTTGCGGAGGTGGATCAGCCGGCGGTAGCGGTTCAAGAGCGACCGGGGGTCGGCCTCCTCGGTCGCGACGTTCGTCACGAACGAGTCGGGTTGGGGACTCTCCCACGGTGTGCCCGAGGTGAAGCCCACGCCGGGACGCGGAGCCCACTGCATCGGAGTCCGCAACCGCGGATCGGGCTTGTCGCCCGTCATCCCGATCTCCTCGCCGTAATAGACGAAGGGCAGACCCGGAAGCGTGAGCAACAACGTCGCGGCCAATTTGGCGCGCGCGACATCGCCGCCCAGCGCGGTGAGCACGCGAGTCTGGTCGTGGTTGCTCAAGAACGGACACCAGCGGTACTCGGGCAGGGTGTCCTGGAGCCGGAGGAAACCGCTGAGCAACCCCGCGGCCGAGCCGGTGCGGACCGCCGACAAGAGTGAGTCGGCCAGCTCGAAACCGAAGTACGCTGTGAGCTGATCCGGGTAATACGGCATCATCGCGTTGATGTTACCCCACGCTTCGCCGACCGTATAGGCGCCCGGTTTGACGCTGTCCACGTGCGCGGCGTACTGGTGCAGGAAGGCGTGGGTGCCGGGGCACCCCATCAGGCAGCTCCCTTCCTCCACGAGATAGGGCACGGCGTCCAGGCGAAAGCCGTCCACGTCCATGTCGCGCAGCCAGAAGGTGGCGATACGCTTCGCCTCGTCCCGCACGGCTGGCGTCTCGTAGTTCAAGTCCGGCATGCCGCTCCAGAATACCCCGTAGTAGTACTCGTCGCGCACGGGCGAGCGGTGCCAGTCGTCCCCGCCGTGGGGCCCCTTGCCCAGGGGCGACGGCGCAAAGCGATACCAGGCGCGATAGGGCGATGTCGTATCGTGCAGGGCCGCCTGGAAATAGCGGTGCTCGCTCGAGCTGTGGTTCAGCACCATGTCCACGAGCACCTTGATGCCGCGGCGGTGGGCTTGGGCCACGAGCCGCTTGAAATCGTCGTTGCTGCCGTAGGCGGGCTCGACGCGGTAGTAGTCGCTGACGTCGTAGCCGTGGTAGCTGGGTGACGCGGCGACCGGCATGAGCCAGATGCAGGACGCGCCCAACTTGTCGATGTAGTCGAGCTTCTCGATCAACCCGTTCAGGTCGCCGATCCCATCGCCGTTCGAGTCGTAGAACGAGCGGACGAACACTTCGTAGCACACGGCGCCGCGCGTCCAGACGGGGCCGGCCGCTTGCTGCGCGGCGAGCGAAGCGATCGGCATGCACGCCAGGAGCACGGCGCCGCGGCGGAGCGCGCGTGAGATTGACACGGCTCGCGCCCCCATGGTACCACTCGGCAAGGAGCGAGGAGGTACTATGGGCGACGAGATGGGCGCGTTTCGCGTCAGTGTGGAGATCGAGAACCCTGCGCGCCCGGGTGAACGACGGACGCTGGAAGCGGTCCTGGTCGACCCCGGGGCGGAGTTGTCGTGGCTTCCCGCTCCTGTCCTCGAGTCTCTGGGGATCGCGCGAATCCTCCTGGGGGCGCATTCGCCGGAAGGCATGAATCTGCGTGTCGACCCCCTTAGGAAGCAGCTGATCGACGCGGGACCCGCGCCCGCCGCGGCCACGCGCGCGGCATGATGCCTAAAGCTCACGGCAGCTTGGTCGCGACGTCGATCGCGATCGCCGAATTGGCCGCGAGCTGGACCCGGATCGCGCCCGCGGAGCTCACGACGATCGACCCGCCGGACAGGGCGTCGGCGTAGGTCCCCGGCACCATGCCCGTGGCGATCGTCGTGTCGAGCGGCACACCCTCGCGATTGATGGCCACGAAGCCCTTGTCGCCTCGTGAGAACGCGACGGCATTGGCGCCGTCGTCCCACCAGTGGTTCACGTCGCTGCCCGCGACGAGCTTCCGGAAGGAGACCATTCTCAGAATGTACGGATCGCGGTGCTCGCACACCCACTGGCCGACGGTGACGGTCTCGAGGCTCGACGCGCAGGTTACGTCATTGGTATTGCCGTTCGCATCGGACGGCGGGCCCATGTCGCTTCCCGCCGGACAGTCGAACGCGTAGCTCGACAGGACCGACGGATAGCCGTAGGGTTGCGCCAGCATCCACACGTTCGCCAGACGGAAGGTGTTGCCGTCACGATAGCTGATGCCGCATTGGTGCTGTGTGTCGTGGTTCTGGAGGAACACCACGGCCTTGTCGGAGGGCATTAATCCCCACGCGGCCTCGGAGAACTGGTTCCCGGACGCGCCGCCGGGGTTGAGTTGCGAGATGTGCTGCCCGCCGATCTGCCGGAACTTGTCCCCTACGCCGACGAACGTGAATTCGGTGATGTCGGCGGCGCCGCCCGAGCGGTAACCCTCGCCGAAGTAATCGTGCGGCGAGAGCGCCTCGCCCGCCCCGCCGATGACCTCCAGGAAATAATACGGGATCGGCCGTCCCTCCGCGCTCAACGTGGAATCGACGAGCGCGAGAATGGCGTCGAGCTCAACCTGCTGGATGTGCTTCGCGGCGTCGATGCGGAAGCCAGCGACGCCCAGGCGCGCGAGCGAGATCAGGTAGCCGGCGATCTTCTGGCGGACCGCGGGCAGACCGGTGTTGAGATCGGGCAGCCCGAACAATTCGCAATCCTGGACGTTAGCGGCGTCTTGATAGTTGCTGACCGTGCACGGGGTGTGGAAATCGCCGGGCGTGTAGAGACCCGGATAGCTGTACTTGGTATAGGCCGTCCCGTTCGAGCCCACTCCGGGGCTCGGATAGTTGGTCATGTGGTTGATGACGGCGTCCACGTAGATACCTACGCCCGCCGCGCGACAGCGTTGCACCATGGCGGCGAATTCGGCGCCCGTGCCCGACCGGCTGCGGGCGATGCTGTAGCTGACCGGCTGGTAGCGCTCGCTCCAGGGGTACGTAGGGGCTTGGACGCTGTGCTCCTGCGGCGGCGAGATCTGGACCGCAGTGAAGCCGGCGGGCCCGAGGACATTCTCACACTCGGTCGCGATGTCGGTCCACTTCCACTCGAACAGGTGGACGAACACGTCGCCCGCGGCCATGTGGCCGCTGGGGCGGTAGGTCGACGGCAGCGTCGGCCGATTCCCGGGGGACCGGGGAGAGAGCGCACCACCGCACGCCGCCACTGCCCACAGCAGCAGGGCCGCGGCGACGCGACGTGCAAGTAACAGCGAAGACTCCCGGCGATCAGTAACCCGGATTTTGCTTGAGGTTCGGGTTGGCGACCACCTCGGAGTATGGGAGCGGGTACAGGTCGAGATGCGAATCGGTCGCAATGCCGGCCGAATTCGTCCCGTTCGGGTCCTGACCCTTCCACGCCCACAGATACGCGCCCCCCGTGAACAGGCCATACCGGATCAGGTCGGTCCGGCGGTGGGCTTCCCACAGGAGCTCGCGGCCCCGCTCGGCGAGAATGAAGTCCAATGTGAGCTGACCGGCCGTGATGTCGCCGGACGTACCGCCGTATGCACGCTCCCGCAACAGGTTCACGTAGGTCAGCGCCTGCGCCACGTTGCCGCCCGTACCACCCCGCAACACGGCCTCGGCGTAGATCAGGTACGCCTCGCCGAGGCGGAACATCGGGAAATCCGTGTCCACGAACGCGGAGTCCGAGGGAGGCACACCGGTCGAGGTCACATTCTGGTACTTGGGCGCCGCGATCCCTTTGGTAAAGTCGCCGATGCTCGTCACCGCAAGCGTCTGACCGCTCGTGTAGAAGTACCCGGCGCGGTTGTCCCCGGCGGCATAGAAGCTGTCGGCCTGCGGCTTGAGGCGCAGCCCCCACCAGCAGCCGTTGATGCCGTAGGTGCCGTTGCTCATGCTGCCCCCGCAGGAGGCATGCGCGAGGAACGTCACGCCACCGTAGGTCTGCGTCCTCTTCCCGTCCTGCGTAATGGCAAAGATGATCTCGCGAGAGGTGTTGTTGTCGGCCAGAAACAGATGCCGATAGCTGGTGTCCAGGCTGTACGCCCCCGATCCGATGACGGCCTGCGCTGCGGTCAGCGCCTCGGTCCAGTGCGGCGTGCCGGTGTAGACGCCTGCGTTCAGGTAGACCTCGGCCAGCAGCATAGATGCGGCTGGCCCCGTCGCGCGGCCGTACGTGCTCGCGCCGGGCGGGGGCAGCGAGTCGATGATCGCGTTCAGCTCGCTCACGATGAAGTTGAAGACGTCCGTACGCGTGCTCTGCGCGGGCGGCGGCCCACCGATCAGGTTGCTTTCGGTGACGAGCGGGATGTCTCCGAAGAGATCGATCCCGTGCCAGTAGCTCAAGGCTCGCAAGAACCGGGCCTCGGCGCGGTAGAACCGGATGTTCGTCCTCAGCGTCGGGTCGTTCTGGTTCCGCTCCGCTAGCTTGGCAGCGGTGCTCTGGCGCAGGAACTCGTTCGCCAGCACGACCTGGAAGTAGACGCGGTAATACATCGCCACCACCATGCGGCTCTGCGAGGTCCAGGTCTGCGTGTTCATCTCGGGCAGGCCGATGTCGTTCCACGCGATCACCGCCTCATCCGTGGGCAGCTCCTCCGTCTCCCAGTAGAGGCGCAGATACTGCGAGAACCCCTCGTCGATGCCGGAGATGTCCGGCAGCCCTGCTGGGCCTTGTTGTCCGCTGACCGCCAACCCGGCGTACAACCGCGCGAGGAATGCCTGGTACGAGTTGGGGTCGTTGAAGATGTTGGACTCGGTGACCGTGCTCTTCGGCTCCACTGTCAGGTCGGTGCAGTCGGCTGCGGCCAGGAGCAGGAGCGTGGCCGCGCACGCGCGCGCCGTCGGTCTGGTGAGGTTCATGGCTCCGTCCCCCTAGAACCGCACGCTCAGGCCACCGGTGACGGTGCGCGAGCGGGGATAGATGTTGTTGTCGACGCCGTTCAGGCCCGCGGTCGGGTCCACGCCGCCATAGCCCGTGATGGTGAACACGTTCTGTACCGTGCTGAAGAGACGTACCTGTTGGCCGCGGTACGTGAACGAATAGCCCAGCGTGATGTTGTCCATCCGCAGGAACGATCCGTCCTCCACGTAATAGTCCGAGAGGTACTGTGGAGTCAGAAATCCGGTCGTCAACACCGACGTGTGCAGGTTGTACGGGGAAAAGCGCCTGACCTCCTGGTAGGTGCCCAGGTTGGAAGCCACGTTGTTGTAGACCCAGTTCCCGAGCCACGCCCGCAGCGTGAAGCTGAAGTCGAAGTTGCCGTACGTGAGATATGACGAATGCCCCAGGATCCACTTGGGCGCCGGGTCGTGGTACGCCCGCAGGCTGGCGGCGTCGCAGGTAGAGGCGATGGTGTCGGCCAGGCTGACGTATTTGCCCTCGACCGGCTTCCCGTTCCGGTACTGCTGTTGGCACACGAAGAACGAGTTGATCGGCTGGCCCGGTTCGAGGATCCCGATCGTCGTGCCCACGCCGCCGGAGACGCCGTTGACCGGGATCTGCTGCGCACCATTGGCGCTGATGCTCGTCAGCCTGTTCGTATTGTGGGCCGCCGTAAAGTCGGCGGTCCAGGTGAGGCGGCTCCCGCCCCCTCGCAGCACGCGGGCGCTGAGGCTGGCCTCGATGCCCTGGTTTTTCATGGTACCGATGTTGCTCGTCACGAAGTTCGAGAAGTTGGTGCCGGCGGGCTGCGGCACCGTGAAGATCAGGTCGCTGGTCTTCTTGACATACCAGTCGATGGCGCCGCTGAACCGCTGCTCCAGGAACCCGAAATCGAGGCCGACGTTGGTGGCGGCGGTCTCCTCCCACTTGATGTTCTTGTCGACTGCGCTGGGGCGAATCGTCGGGACGAACACGTTGCCGAACTGCACCTGCGCCAGCGAGTTCCCGGCCAGATATGCCGTGTACTGCTGGTAGTTCGCGAACGCCTGGTTGCCGGTCTTCGCCCACGACACGCGCAGCTTCAGGTCCGAGAGCTCCCGCACGCGGCTCAGGAACGGCTCCTGCGAGATCCGCCACGCGAGGGCAACCGACGGGAACGTACCCCAAGCGTTGCTCGCCCCGAAGCGCGAGGATCCGTCGCGGCGCAGGCTCACCGCCGCCAGGTAGCGATCCGAGTGGTTGTAGGTGAGCCGCCCGAAGAAGGAGATCAGCCTGCTTTCCTGGACGTTCGGACTTCCCGGCGAAACGTGTGCTGCTGTCGGGAAGCCGTTGATGTCGAAGATATCGGTGCTCAGGCCCGTCAACGTCAGCGAGGGGAACTCGGCGTGCGACTGGACATAGGAATAGCCGGCAGTCGCATCGATGGTGCCGGGTACGAAGCTGAGCGTCCGCGCATAGTTCAGATACGTTTCGAGTACTGTGTTCACCATGTTGGGATCGGTGCGATACTCGGAGCCGAAATTGCCGGACTTGATTTCGCTGTGCAGGACGCTCGGGTTGAAGGTCGCTTGCGTGAATTGGGTGACGTCGTACCCGAGGTTGACGTTGGCCTTTAACCCCTCGACGAAGGGCAGGCTGTAGTCCGCCTGCACGTTGCCGACGCTGCGGTAGGTCGTGCCCTGGAACTTGGCCAGATTCAGCAGCTGCAGGGGGTTGTCCGCCGATTGCAGCTGATTCTTCGGCCAGTTGTAGTAGCCGGTGACGGTGTTGGGATCGTAGACCGGCTGCGTCGGCCCCATCTGGGCGGCGTTGGAGAGCACGCCGCCCGGCGGGAACTGGTCGAACGAGCGCGAGCCCTTCAGGTTCGTGCGCACGGAAAGGCGATCGTTGAGGACGCGCTGGTCGTAGTTGAAGCCCAGGGAGATCCGTTGGGTCGAAGTGCCCTGGATGATCCCGTCCTGATTCAAGTAGCCCAGCGACAGTCGGTAGCGGTTGCTTCCCCCCGTGCCCGAGACGGCAAAGTTGTGGTCCTGGCCGAACGCGGTCCGGTCCACCAGGCCGAACCAGTCGGTGTTCGCGTTCCCCAGCTGGTTGATCTGTGACGTGTCGCCGTGCGCGAGCACGGCTGCCCGAAACTGCGCCGCGTTCAGCATCGAGGGCAGCCGGGTCACGGACGAGGAGGACGCGCTGCCGCTGTATTCGACCTGCGACCCGCCCCGTCCCGACTTCGTCGTGATCAGGACGACGCCATTGGCGGCGTTCGCCCCGTAAATCGCCGCAGCCGACGCATCCTTCAAGACCGTGACGCTCGCGATGTCACGCGGGTTCAGGAAGTTGAGAGCGTCGCGCCCGGCCGAGGGGTTGAGGGTGTCGCGCCCGACGAATATGCCGCCGCCGGCGCCGGTACCCACGGGCATGCCATCGACGACGTACAGCGGTTCGCTGCTGGCGTTGACGGACGTCGCGCCGCGAATCCGGATCGTGAGGTTGCCACCCGGCTCGTTGTTGTCGACCAGTTGCACACCGGCGACCTTGTTCTCGATGAGCTGCTGCGGGCTGACGACACGGCCCGTATTGAACTGCTCCGCGGTCACTTGTGTCACGGACCCGGTGATGTTGCCGGCCCGTTGCTCCCCGTACCCGGTGACGACGATCTCCGACAGGCCTACCGCCTGCGGGGACAGGGCGACGTCGACGACGACCGTGTCGCCCGCCGCGACCGTGACGGCCCGCTTCGCCGGCGCGTAGCCGATCATTCGCGTCCGCAGGGTGTCGCTGCCCGCGGGGACTCCCGTGACGACATAACGGCCATCGGCCTGGGTCAGCGCGGCGCGGCTCCCGATCGCGACCGAGATCCCGGAGAGCGGCTGATGCGTCGCGTCGTCCGTCACGTGTCCGCGGACCGTGCCGCTGGGCTGCTGCGCGCCGAGCGGCGCCACGCACAGCACCGCCAGCAGCGCGCCAATCACGCACTCTGCTCGTTTCATACGCGTCCTCTCAAGCTGAAAGTGTGGCTCGCATGCCACATGATTCTTCCTCTCCACGCTGCGTTGTCAAGGACGCCCGAAGCGCGGACGGAGGACCTGGAGCTTGTCGTTGTTCCGGGCCACCAGGATCACGCGGCCGCCGTCCGCGCGCCGCACCCACTCCATATGGCGCACCTGTCCATCGATCACGACGCCGCTCCGCTCCATGTCGATGGCCTCGAAGCGCCCGTCTCCCCTGCCCCGCAGCAACAGGCCGTAACTGGCATCGGAGCGCCCGAGCACCGGTGGGAATCCGTAATCGTTCCCCGCGACCAGGAGGTCAGTCCGCCCGTCGCCGTCGAAATCCTCCGCCAGCGCAGCGCGAATCGGCGCGAATTGGGCCTCGACGGGCAGCGGCGCGAGCGTGAAGCCGCCGTGGCCGTTGTTCAGCGCGACGGAGCTCGCAAAAACTCGGGCCTCTCGCACCGTCGCCCGGGCGAGCTCCGCGGCGCTGAAGACGTCCTCGACTCGGGATGCCCCGAAGGACGCATATGTCGGGAACCGGTTCCGCAGACTGGGGACGACACTCAGCAGCTCGTCCCGACCGGCGACCGGGTAGCTCACGCCGTGACTGTAGACCGTGAGCACCTGCTCGAGCGTGCCGTTGTGCCCGAAGTCGGCCACGTACAAGCGGACCGGCTGCGCCGGCGACGCCCGGAGAGCGGAGTTGAGCCCGAGGTTGCCGAGCACCAGGTCGGGGCGCCCGTCGCCGTTCAGGTCCGCCACGGTGACGCTGCTCCACCACCCTTCCGTTCCCGCGAGCCCCGCCTCGCCGGTCCGATCGACGAGTCGGCCATTCTCGTTGTGGAACACGCGTACCGCCATCCACTCCCCGGTGACGATCAAGTCGAGCCGGCCGTCGTGATCGTAATCGACCCAGGCCGCCGCGGTTACCATGCCGACCTGGGCGAGGTCCGGGGCCTTCTCGAGTGTCACGTCACGAAAGTGCCCGGTGCCGTCGTTCTCGAGCAGGTAGCTGCGAGGGGCGAGGCCGTAGCGCTTCGCCACGGCACGCCGCCCCACGAACAGATCGAGATGCCCGTCGCCGTTGAAATCGCCGGGCACCACGCACGACCCGCTTTCGGCAAACCGCGGCAGGGCCAGCGTGTCGCGGGAGAAATGGCCCCGACCGTCGTTCACGTACAGCCGATCCTGCAGCGCCGCGTCGTCGCCCCAGAACTCGTTGCCACCGCTCACGACGTACAGGTCGGGATGCCCGTCGCCGTTGGCGTCGAAGAACACCGCAGCGACGTCCTCGCTGAGGCTGTCGGCCTGGAACACGCGCTCGAGCGCCGCGCTCGTGCGGAACGTCCCGTCGCGCCGCTGCAAAAAAAGCCGTCCGGCCTGCCATTGGGCCCCGCCCACGTAGATGTCGTCCAACCCGTCGCCATCGACGTCGCCGACGGCGAGCGCGGGCCCCTCAGCCGACAAGAGGTGGGGGATCAAGGGCTCGCGGTGGAAATCGTAGAAGGCATTCTCGTGGTGCGTGAAGTCGATGCGCACGCTGTCCGTCACGTCGGTGAGAGGCGGCAGGGGCGGCAAGGGCGGCAGCGTGGCACCCTGCTGCGACAGCGTGAGCGTGCGGTCGACCGCTACGAGGGTCAACACCTGACGACGCCGATCGGGCCACGTCACCGTCAGCGAGTCGATCTGTTCCGCGGACCCCAGTCCGAAATGCAGGCGCGGATCGACGGAAGACTGGAACCCCCGGGTGGGAAACTGCTCGAGCATCTGCAGCGTGCCGCCCGTGCCGCCCGTGCCGCCACGTTTGATCACCACCTTCGCGCCGATCCCGGCCGTGTTCGCCCCGGAGCCCCGCAGCACTACTTGCAGGTAGTGGTTCCCGGTGAGCTCGCGCGCGCGGTTGCGGTAGATCGCGGGGGGGGCGTTGAGGTTATTGACGACGAGGTCGAGGGCGCCGGAATTGTTCAGGTCGACGTACGCGGCGCCGTTCGAAAACCCCGGCGTCGCGAGCCCCCAGCGAGCGGCCTCGTTCGTGAACGTCAGGTCTCCATTGTTGCGATACGCGTAGTTGGGCGTCGCGACCTGCGGCATCTTCCTGATGAGCGTCCCAACCAGCCCGCCCATTCCCTGCCTCAGCGACGCCTGGACGGCCGGGTTGACGACATAGGCGAGGTAGTCCAGATCGTTGGGCCGCCGATAGATCCCGGTGGTAATGAAGAGGTCCTTGTATCCGTCGTTGTCCAGGTCGGCGAACAGCGGGGCCCAGCTCCAATCGGTCGCAGCGACGCCCGCCAGATAGCCGATCTCACTGAAGCGTACCCGTCCTCGCAGGGCGCCGCGGTTGAGCTGCAGCGTGTTGCGGGCGTACTGCGGACGGTAGCCGGCCGCGAGCTTCTCGAGGTGGACGTCGAAACTTTCGGCATTGGCGGAGCTCTTGAGGATCTGCTCCTGGTCGGGCAACATGTCGAGCACCACGAGGTCCGGCCGCCCGTCGTTGTTGAAGTCCGCGGCGTCGACGCCCATCGAGGCATGGCTGGTGTGTCCCAGCACCGTGGCGCCGGACTCGGTGAACGTGCCGTCGCAGTTGTTGATGTAGACGAAGTCGTCTTCCTGGAAGTCGTTGGCGACGTACAAGTCGGGGCAGCCGTCGAGATTCAGGTCGCTCGCGACGACGCCGAGACCGTATCGCACGGCGCCACCGTAGAGGCCTGCTTGGTCGCTCACATCCACGAAATGGCCCTTGTCCTGACGGTATAGGCGATCCCCGAGCCTCGCGCCCGGGGATGCGTGCTGGCGATGGAGGGCGTTGCCGCGCTCGGGGTGCGGCGTGTGGGTGAGGAGGTACATGTCGAGATCGCCGTCGCCGTCGTAATCGAAGAAGAGAGCCTGCGTGGACAAGCCGGCGAAGTCGAGACCGTATTCTTTCGTGCGATCCGTGAAGGTGCCATCGCCGTTGTTGACATAGAGCACGTTGTGCCCGTGCATCGTGAGGAGGTCGACGGCGGACACGTAGATATCGACGTAGCCGTCGCCGTTCACGTCGGCCATCGTGACGCCGGTCTTCCAGCCGTCGGGGTCCGCTACCCCGGCCCGCTCGGTGACGTCCTCGAAGCGATAATTGCCCTTGTTCAAGTAGAGCCGGTTGGGCCCGACGTTGGACGTGAAGTAGAGATCCGGCAGGCCGTCATTGTTGACGTCGCCGACCGCCACACCGCCGCCGTCGTAGAAGTACATGTAGGTGAGAATGTTGAACGCGGTGTCGTCGGGCAGGCGATTCACGAACGTGACGCCGGTGCGCTCCGGCGAAAGCCGTTCGAACAGCTGCGGCTCACGGGCGCGGCCGCAGCCCGCGAGCGCCAGCCCCGCGAAGAGAGTCAGGGCGGCTGCGCGCCGAGGGCCGGTCCCTCCGGCTCGGGACGCCTGACAACCACCCCACCCGACCCCTTGCGTCTTCGCCTTCGGGACCGCCCCTCGGCGCTTGCACATCGGCGACGCGACCGGTGTGGCGGGGTGGCTGTCAAGGAGCCGAACCGCAGGGGCCACCGGTCGCCGGAGCCGATGCCCCCGAGCAGTGAGCACCGCTGGAGCTCGGCTAGCGCGCGAGGCGGATGCGGATCGCCTGCCCGCCGCCGGGCGCCAGCACCAGATGCAGACGCGACGTCGCGTCGACCGGGCGCTGCGAAATTGCGACCGGCAGCGGATTCGTGAGCCAGTGCGCGCCGGGCCCGTCCGCGTAGATCTCGGCGACGTACTTGCGCCCCGACGTGAGGAAGCTGAGCGGGACGTCGAACGTCCGTGCTTCTTCATCGGTAATGGCGCCGAGGTACCAACTGGGGCCGTTCCGCTCGCGCCGCGCCACGACCACGTAATCGCCGATCTTCCCTGCGAGCACGCGCGTCGTGTCCCAGTCGACCGCCACGTCCCGGATGAACTGGAACGCGGGCTGGTGCTCGTAATTCTCGGGCAGGTCCGCCGCCATCTGGAGCGGCGAGTAGAGCACGACGTACAGCGCCAGCTGCTTGGCGAGCGTGGTCCGGGGGCGGGGCTCGTCGGGGCGCCGCGGCCGTCCCGTACCCCGCTCGATCAGGATATCGAAGATGCCCGGCGTGAAATCCATCGGCCCGTCCAGCAGACGCGTGAAGAACAGGATCGTCTCGTGCTCGGGCGGATTGCCCCCTTCGGCGCTCCACGCGTTGTATTCCTGCCCGCGCGCGCCCTCGCGGCTCATCATGTTCGGGTAGGTGCGACGCTCCCCGGTATCGTGGATCGGCTCGTGCACGTCGAGCACGATGCCGTATTGGGCCGCCTTCTCGATCACGTGGCGGTGGTGCCGCACCATGTACTGGCCGTAGTGCGAGTGCCCCTCGCCCACGAAGTCCGTCACGTACCCCGATTTGATCGCGTCCAGGCCGAGCGAACGGTACAGCGCGAAGGCGCTGTCCATCTGCCGCTCGTAGTTCTCGATGCCGCCCGACGTCTCGTTGTGGACGATCAGTTTGACGCCCTTCGCGCGGGCGTACCGGGCCAGCTCCGGGAGGTCGTAGTCGGGATAGGATTTCGTGAACGAGAACGCGTTGCGGTTCTGGATCCAGTCCCCGTCCCAGCCCACGTTCCAACCTTCCACCAACACGCCCCCCAAGCCGTTCGCCGCCGCGAAATCGATGTAGCGTTTCGTGTTCGCCGTGGTGGCGCCATGCTTGGGCCCCGAGCTCCACGTCATCGTGCCGATGTGCATGCCCCACCAGATGCCGACGTATTTCATCGGCTTGATCCCGCTGGTGTTCGGAATGACGCTCGGCGGATTGAGGTTCAGGCCCAGCACGGAGGGCGCGAGATCGGTCGCGCGGTCGGCCAGCTGGATCGTGCGCCACGGCGTGACGAACGGCGTCCGGCCGTACACCTTCGTCCCGTCGGCGTAGGGCGCGAGCGCCACGCGTAGCGTGCGCGACTGCATGCGCGGCCCGGCGAGGAACATGCGCGCGTAATCGACCAGGTTCGCCTCGTGAATCACGATGAACGTGCGGCCGTCCCGCGTCTCCAGCGTGAGCGGCGTCTGGACACTGTCGAGCACGCTCACCGGAGAGGACGAGAACAGCATCTCCGAGCGGTCTAGCCGAGGCCGGTTCGACGGAATCCACCAGGCGCGGGCGTCGTCCTCCAGGGTGAACTCGGTCAGCTCATCCGTGATGGCGAACTCATCGAGCCCCGGCTGCTTGGGGAATTCGTAGCGGAACCCGACGCCGTCGTCGAACACCCGGAACGCCACAGTAAACCGTCGGCCGGGCGGCGCCGCTTCGGCGACCGAGACCCTGAGCTCGTTGTGGTGATCGCGTACCCGGGCCACCTCGCCCCACGGTTGCGTCCAGGTCTCGTCGTGCGCGCTCCGCGCCGTGTCGACGATGCGCAGGCTGTCGCGCAGCGGCGGCGCGCCCCGGAACGCCACCCCGAGCCGCGAGGGCAGGAACAGAGGGCGGGTGTCGCGGTTAAGGCTGTAATACAGGCCACCGTCGCGGATCTCGACCGTCACCTGGTTCCGGCCGTCCGGTGATGCGACGCCGACCCGGTCCTGGGTGGCGGCGGTGGTAGCGGCGAGCGTGGCCGCCGCGATACTCAACGCGACCAGACGAGTCGTACTGCGAAGCCAGGTGCGCATGTCGTTTCACCGAGTTACGGGGTTGGTCGCCGCGCTGTATATTGAAACGTCGCCGCGAATGCTCGGGGTGGTTCAGACCTCCACACGCTGGAGGACGCCGATGACTTGGTTTACGACCCGCACGCTCCTGACAGTCGGCCTGCTCGTGGGCCTCGGCGGGGCTTGCGTCCATCGGCAGGAAACGAGCACTTCCGCGGCGCCTCCCAGCTCGGTGGTGACGGCCGAAGACATCGCGCGCCAACCCGGCCAGCCGATCGAGCAGGTGCTGATGGGCCGCTTCCCCGGGGTGACCGTAACGCGCGGGTTCGACGGCAGCCTTTCGGTGCGCATCCGCGGCACCACGTCGATTCGCGCCAGCAGCGAGCCGCTGTACGTCATCGACGGCGTCGAGATCCAACCCGGACCGGGCGGCAGCCTCAGCGGGATCAATCCCCACGACATCGCGACCATCGAAGTGGTGAAAGACCCCGCCGGCGAGGCGATGTACGGCGTGCGGGGCGCCAACGGCGTGATCATCATCAAGACGAAGCGTCCCGATCAGTGAGGTCACCCATGTCCTCCACCCACGCGCACCGCCTCCTCGGGGTGCTCCTCGGCGTCGTCACTGCCTGCTCCCACCGGACGAACGAAGCGGTCGCACCGGCGGCCGCGCCACCCGGCTCAATCATGACCGAAGAAGAGATCGCGCGCGCCCCGGGCCGGCCGATCGAGCAGCTGCTGATGGACCGCTTTCCCGGCGTGATGGTGTCGCGCACTGCCGACGGCGGCCTCTCCATCCGCATCCGCGGCGTCAGCTCGTTTCACTCGAGCAACGAGCCCCTCTATGTGGTCGACGACGTGCCGATGCAAGCCGCCCCGGGCGGTGCCCTCAAGGGCATCAACCCGCACGACATCGCGTCGATCCAGGTGCTCAAAGACCCCGCCGAGACGGCGATCTACGGCGTCCGCGGCGCCAACGGGGTGATCGTCATCAGGACGAAGCGCCGCTAGCGGCCGCTTCCGCTCGGCCGCGCGGAAGATCAGCGGCCGATCGTTGTTGCGCGTCACGACGTAGAGATCACCGCTCCGCGTCCGGACCCGCTGGATATCGCGGGCCTGCCCCGGGACGGTAAATCCGCTCTCTGCCGCCCGCACCGGCGTGAACCGTCCCCTGCCGTCTCCGCGCAGCATCAGGCCGTAGCTCGCGCTCATCCGCCCGATCTCGGGCTGCACCCCGTCGAAGTTTCCCGCAAGCAGCAGGTCGGGCTTGCCGTCTCCGTCCACGTCCTGGGCCAGGATGCCGTACACCGGGGCCAGCTGGGCCTCGCGCGCGAGCGGGACGAGCGTGAACGACCCGTCACCGTTGTTGCGCGCCAGCGCCGTGGCGAAGGTGTGGGCCTGCTTGAAGGTCGCGCCGGCGAGCTCCGCGGGCGAGAAGATGTCGGTGACGCTCTTGCCCGCGTAGTCGGCGTAGCGAGGAAAGCGCGGCTTCAAGTAGGGGAGCGCGGCGGTCAGCTCGTCCCGCATCGCGATCGGATAGCTCGTCCCGTGATTGTAGACGGACACGATCTGGTCGGTCACGCCGTTGCCGGCGAAGTCCTTCGCGTACATGGTCACGGGCTCCGCCTCGCTGGCCTGCAGGCGGGTGTTCAGGCCCAGGTTGCCGACGATCAAGTCGACCCGGCCGTGACCCGTGAAGTCGCCGGCGACGATGCGGTTCCACCACCCCTCGCTGCGCTCCAAGCCCGGCGTCGTCATACGGACGAGCTTCCCACGGCCCGCGTTGTGGAACACGGTGATCGGCATCCACTCACCCACCACGACGAGATCGAGCCGGCCGTCGCCGTCCACGTCGCGCCACACCGCGTCCGTCACCATGCCGACCCGCTCGAGCTCGGGCGCGAGCCGCTTGGTTACGTCGCTGAAACGGCCGTGCCCGTCGTTCTGGAGCAGCATGCTCTGGGGATCGACGCCGTAGTGCCACGGCACGACACGCCCGCCCACGAACAGATCGACGTCCCCGTCGCCGTCGTAATCGGCGGCCACCACGCGCGACCCGCTCACGTCTTCGGGCGGCAGGCTGCCGACGGCCTTGCGGAAAGTACCGTGCCCGTCGTTCAGGTACAGCCGGTCCTGCAGCGCGGGCGCCAGTTGTGAGAATTCGCTGCCGCCACTCACGACATACAGGTCGGGATGCCCGTCGCCGTTCGCGTCGAAGAACACGGCGCCAAGGTCTTCCGATCCCGCGTCGGCCTCGAACAGCTTCTGGTTGGTGCTCACGAACCGGCCGTCGGGCCGCTGGATCAGCAGCGCGCCCGGCTGACCCTTGGCGCCGCCGATGAACATGTCGTCCAACCCGTCGCCGTTGACGTCGCCCACCGCCACCATGGGCCCTTCGGTCGAGACGAGCTTCGGGATCAGGGGCTCGCGGTCGAAGTCGACGAAATCGTTTTCGTGGTGCACGTAGGGCAGCGCGACGTCGTCGGTTACGTCGTTGAGGAGTGGCCGGCGCTGGGAGCCTCGCTCCGGCAGCCCAGCGGGCACCCGCCGTCGCGAGGCCCCCAGCGCCGGCCGCCCAGCCTCGCTGCGCCGCACCGTGAGTCGTTGGTTGGTCGCGACGTGCGTGAGCAGGCTGACCCCGCCCTCGCGACCCGGCCACTCGACTTTTACGGAGTCGATCGTGTCGCGTGGGCCGACGCCGAACGTGAGGACGTAGTCCACGCTCGACTGGAAACCGCGCGTCGGCTCCTCCTCCTGGAAGAACTGCTGCGCCCCGCTCCACAGCGTGACCTTCGCGCCGATGGCGAACCGATTGGCGCCCGCTCCCTCGAGCCGCACCTGCAGGAAGCGGTTCTGCCCGAGCGTCCTGGCGTTGTTGCGATAGACGAACGCCTCCTGGTTGACGTTGTTCACGACCAGGTCGAGCGCGCCGTCGCCGTCCAGGTCGCCGTAGGCCGCGCCGCTCGAGAAGCTCGGCGAATCCAGGCCCCAGGCCGCACTCTCGTTCGCGAAGGTCAGGTCCCCCCGGTTCCGAAACGCGTAGTTCGGCAGTTTGGTCGAGCTCATCGCGTCCACCAGGCGCCGAAAGTCGACCCGGCGGCCGCTCGCGGCCTGGATCATGGTCTCCCGGCTCGCGAGAAACGCGATGTAGTCCTGGGAGGTGACGTCCTTGGCGAGACCGTTTGTGACGTAGATGTCCTTGTAACCGTCGAGATCCAGGTCGGCGATGAGAGGGCTCCAGCTCCAGTCGGTCCGCGCCACGCCCGCCATCTGGCCGACGTCGGAGAACGTGCCGTTGCCATTGTTGAGGTGGAGCATGTTGCGGGTGAACTGGTAATGAAAGCCGTTGCGCACCTCGGTCTGGAGCCGGTTCCAGCTCTCGAACGAGGTGGTGGTCTTGAGGCGACGCTCGTCGTCCGGCAGCATGTCCGCGACGTAGATGTCCGGCCAGCCGTCGTTGTTCACGTCCGCGATGTCGAGCCCCATCGACGACAAGCTGATGTAGGACAGCTCCTGCTCGAGCCGCTCGGCGAACGTGCCGTCGCCCCGGTTCATGTAGAGATAGTCGCGCTCGAAGAAGTCGTTCGCCACGTAGATGTCCGGCCACCCGTCGCCGTTCACGTCGCTCACGCCCACGCCCAGGCCCAGCCCGATCTCGCTCCCGTAGATGCCGGCCCGCTCGCTCACGTCTGTGAAGTGCCCGCCGTCGTTGCGGTACAGCCGGGCGCCGCCGAACGGGTCTCGGACGTTGCGGGTGTTTTTCAGCTCGAAGCTCGCCACCGGCCGCGGCGAGTTGTTGATCACGAACAGATCGAGGTCGCCGTCGCGGTCGTAGTCGAAGAACACCGCCTGGGTCGAATAGCCCGTGTCGGCCACGCCGTAGGCAGCCGCCTGCTCGACGAAGGTGGGGACGCCGTGGGCGTTCAACCCCTGGTTGATGTAGAGCTCGTTCGCCCGCAGCTTGCCGTCGCCGTTGCCCGCGTGGCAGACGTAGATGTCGAGCCGCCCGTCGCCGTTCACGTCGGCGAGCGTGACGCCGGTGGTCCATCCCCGGCTGTGCAGGCCGGCCTCCGCGGTGACGTCGCGAAACCGGAACTTTCCTTCGTTCAAGTACAGCCGGGCGCCGCCCAGATTCGACGTGAGGACGATCTCCGGGAGGCCGTCGCCGGTGAGATCGCCGAGGGCGACTCCGCCGCCGTTGTAGTAGTTGCGATAAGTGAAGACGTTCAGCTCGCGGGTGTCGGTGAGGCGATTCTCGAAGCGGACGCCGGTGTAGCTCGAGGGTAGCAGGGTGAACAGATGGCCGTCGGCGGGTGGCGGGGCCGGGGCGGACGCGGCCGAGCAACCGGCTAGCAGGCAGAGCGCGGGTAGAAAAACGCGTAGGGGCGCAACATGCTGCGCCCCTACTAGATCGCTCACAAGCTCCAGAACCTCCAGAACCTTCCCGCTCAGTACCCGGGGTTCTGCGAGATGAGCGGATTCGCATCCCGCTGCGTCTGCGGAATCGGCATCAAGACGAGCGACGTGGGCCTCGGACAAGACCCCGACGACGCGTCCTTGAACTCCCAGCAGGCGGTGTACTTGCCGTGCCGGATCAGATCCTGACGCCGCTTGCCTTCACTGTTGAGCTCGAACAGGCGCTCGCGTAGGATGACGTCGGTCGTGACGGCGCTGAGCGTGTCCGCTGTCGCGAACGCGCGAGCGCGCACGGTCCGCAACAGGGCTAGCGGGGTCGACGAGCCCGTCGCCCCGGCGAGCTCCGCTTCGGCCTTGATCAGATACATCTCGGCTAAACGGAACCAGGCGAAGTCGTTGCCGTTGTTCTGCTGCACGTGCTTCGGGTCGGCGGGCCACTTGTAGATGCGCCCGCCTTCGCCCTCGGTCGCCGACGTCACGTTAGCGATGGTCGTCGTGAACACCAAGGGGTTGCCCTTCCGGTCGGTCGTGGGCTTGCCGTTTTCGACGTTCACTTGCGGCCCCACGAGGAACATCTTGCGGCGCCGGTCGAGTGAATCGAACGCGTTGTACGTCTGCGCCAGGGTGGCAAAGCCGTTCCACGGCGACGGGCTGAACTGATTGTAGTGCAGTGTCCGCATCACCATGTTGAAGCCCAGGCCGTCCGCGTCGGCGAACTTGATCACGAAAATGTTCTCGGGCGAGGTGGCGTTGTCAGGGCTGAAATTGTCCGTGAACGCTGGGGCCAGCTGGTACACCCCCGAGTTGATGATGCTGTCGACGACGTTGATCGCCGCCTGACAGGCATCCAGGCCGCCGCTCACCAACATACCGCGGCACGTGTTGTAGCTCGTGGCACTGATGCCCGCTGCGGCAGACTCGTTCTTGAACACCCGGGCGTTGATGTACATGTTGGCCAGGAGCGCGTTGACCGCGCCCTTCGTGACGCGGCCGACCTTCGTCCCCAGCAAGGTGGTGTCCCCCCACTGCTTCGGGAGGTTCGGGCGGATCGCCAAGAGCTCGGACTCGATGAACCGGAACGTCGAGTCGCGGCTCGCGCGCGCCCGCGCCTTGAGCTCCGTGGTCGTGGCGATGGGCACGCCGCCGAACGTGTCCATCAGCAGATAGTAGTAGAAGGCGCGGAGGAACCTCGCCTCGCCCTCGATCGCGGCTTGATTCGGCACGGTCGTCTTCTGAAGCGCCTCGAGCAGCACGTTGGCCCGCGCAATGCCGGCGTAGGCCGTGTTCCAGACGTTGTTCACGAAGCTGAGCGTGGCGGGGCTATTCGCCGACCAGGTCTGGCGATGGGTCTCGAGCCACGTCCCGTTGTCGTACCAGTCCGAGCCGCGGGTGGGCACGACCATCTCGTCGGTGCTGACCTCGGAAACGCCCCAATACTCGCCCTCGCTGGCGGTGTTCCGCAACCCGGCGTACACGCCGGCGAGCGCGGCGAGCACTTCCCCCTCGGTGTGGAAGAAGTTGCTCGGGGTGATGGAACTGATGGGCGTCTCGCTCAGGTCTGTGCATCCCTGCAGGGGCACGAGCAGGAGCGTGAAGAGCCCCAGGGCGCCGATCGACGTCGTCACGAAGAGTCGCTTCATGGATCAGAGCTCCTTAGAACGCGACACGGAGGCCCCCCGTGATGGTGCGGGGCCGGGGATAGGAGAGATAATCGATGCCGCGCGCCACCAGCCCCACGTCTTTCGGGTCGGACTCGTTCAAGCTCGACACCTCGGGGTCTAGCCCCGAATAGCCGGTGATCACGAACAGGTTGTCGGCCGACACGTACAGGCGCGCGCTCCGGGCCGAGCGGGTCAGCACCGGCAGGTCGAGGGCGTACTCCACGGTGAGATTCTGAAGGCGCAGGAACGACGCGCGCTCCACCCAGCGGGACGAGAAGATGGCCGGCTCGTGAAGGTCGGTGCCGTCGGTCAGGGCGGGCGCCAGGAAGTTCTTGACCTGCAGCGCGTTGCTCTTGGTGGACCAAACGAGCGCGGTGTTGTTGAACACGTCCTGACCCACCGACGCCCGCAGCAGGAAGCTGATGTCGAACTTGTGCCAGTTCAGCTGGCTGTGCAGCCCGACGGTGAAGTCCGGGTTGGCGTTGCCGATCACCCGGTAATCGGCGGAGGCCGGCCCTCCCCTGGCCGTCGTCCGCCCGTTCACGCAGCTCGCCCCCGTGTTGGCGGGTGTGCACGCGAACACCTGGTACCCGGTCGTCGGATCGACGCCGACGAAGACCGGCCCGTAGAACGTGCCGAGCGGATAGGTCTGCCCCGTGGCCGAGTCGGGCGCCAGGATGCGCTGGGCCCACTGGTCGGACTGCCCCTGACCGCTGACGATCCCCGACCGCAGGAACTTGTGGGGACCGAGATCGAGCACCGCGCTCCGCTCGAGCGCGAACACGAGTCCGGACCGCCACGTCAGACCCGGCCGCGAAGCGAGCAGCATGTCGAGCGTGACCTCCAGGCCGCGGTTGCGCAGCTTCCCGACGTTCTCGATCCGCGTGGCCGAGGCCGCCGGCTGCGGGACTGGCACCTCGAGCAGCAGATCGGAAGTGTTCTTGACGTAGTATTCGACGCTCCCCGCGAGCTTGTTCTCGAACAACCCGAAGTCGACGGCGCCGTTGTACTGCGTCGTCTGCTCCCATTTCAAGTCCGGGTTGCCGACGTTTTGCGGAATGACACCCGCCTGTGGCACGTCGCTCCACGGATACGCCGCGCCGGTGCCACCCACCAGCGTGGCTAACGAGTTATAGGGCTTGATGCCCGGATTGCCTTGCCGCCCCCAGCCGACGCGCACGCGCAGGTCCGAGAACGGCCCGCCGCGCAGGAACTCCTCCTGGGTCAGGTGCCACGACGCCGACAGCCCCGGGAACAAGGCCCATTGGTGCCCCGCAGCGAACTTGGACGAGCCGTCGTAGCGCAGCACCCCGGTGACGAAGAACCGGTCCTTGTAGCCGTAATTGGCTCGCGAGAGGAAGGACACGAGCCGACTCTCGCTCGCGTCCGAGGAATCGCGCAAGGTTCCGGCGGCGTCCAGCGCGTTGTACTTGAGCGCGTCGGTCACGAACCCGATCCCTTGGCCCATGGCCACGGTCTTCGTGAACTTGCTGTACTCGTATCCGCCCACCACATCGAGGCTGTGGGCCTCGCCCAACTGGCGCCGGTACGTCAGCAGGGTCTGGAGGGTCTTCGTCGCATTGTCCTGACTGTACACGCGCGCGAGCCCGTTCCCCAACGTCCTGCCGAGCGGACTCGCGATGGGGAAGTAGATGTCACGCCCACCGGCGGAGTAGTCCAACCCGACGGTCACCTGACCCGTCAAACCCGGCACGAAGTCGATTTCGGCCGTCCCGTTGGCCAGGGTGCGGGTGGTCCTGCCCAGGTCGGTGATCTGTTTCGCCAGCGCCACCGGGTTGCGCAACGAGTTGCCCCCCGGCTCGTAATAGGTCGTATCGTTCGCCATCACCGGGTGCGTCGGATCGAGGTTGGCGGCGTTCTGGAACACGCCGCCCTCGAAGCCGGCCCGGTTCTCGAACAGGATATACTGGTTGTTCACGCGCGACGTCGTCACGTTCACGCCGAGGCGCATCCGGTTGTCGAGCGCCTTGTGCGTGGCGGTCAGGCGTCCCTGAATCCGCTCGAGGCCGTTCGCAAGCGACACGCCGTCCTGTTTCATGTAATTGAGGGAAGCGCGATAGCGCGTGTCTTCACTGCCACCGGAGAACGACAGGTCGTGATTGTGCGTGACGGCGGTGCGCGTCACGGCACGGTACCAGTCCGTATTCGCGGATCCCAGCTGAGCTTGAATTTTCGGATCGAGCCCCCGGGCCGAATTGAAGCAGTTGGGGTCTATCACGCCGCCCGGATGCGCGCAGGCGACGGTATCCGCGATGAAAATCGGCACCTGCTGCGCTACGAACTGCCGGTAATCACCCGCGGTCACCAAATTCAGGTACTTGGCCGGAGACGCCGCCGCCACGTAGCTGTCGTACTCGATGCTCGGCCCGCCGGCCGCCGCGCCCTTCTTCGTCTCCACCAGGATCACCCCGTTCGCGGCGCGGCTGCCGTAGATCGCGGTCGCGGAAGCGTCCTTTAGGATCGTGATGGACGCGATGTCCGAGGGGTTGAGCAGATTCAGCGGGTTGCGCGGCAACGGGGGCGTGCCGGCGGCCGCGTAGCCCGGCGGTTCGGTGGGCTCGTTATAGAGCGGCACGCCATCGACCACGTACAGGGGCTCATTGCTGTTGCTGATGGAGCTGCCACCGCGAATCAGGATCTGCGTGCCGGCACCCGGCTCGCCATTGTTGCGTGTGACCTCGACACCCGCCGCCCGGGCCTGGACCATCTGGTCGACGTTGGTGATCACCCCGACGTTCGCCGCCGCGGCGCTGACCGTCGAGACCGAGCCGGTGATCGCCTCCCGCCGCTGCGTCCCATAGCCGGTCACCACCACCGGCTCGAGGATCGCCGCTGCCGGCGCGAGTGAGAACTGCGCTGTCGTGGTTCCCCTGACGGTGACGCGGATTTCCTGGATCTGCGATCCGAACCCGATTCGGGTCGCGCGCAGGCGCTGCGCCCCCGCGGGAACACCGTTCAGCGTAAAGCTCCCGTCTGCGCGGGTGAGCTCGCGGTGCGGAGTCCCGACCACCGCAACTTCGACGTTGCCGAGTGGCTGTTGAGTCGCGGCGTCGATGACCTTCCCGGCGATGCTGCCCGTGGAATCCTGGGCGCTGAGCGGAACCGCCAGGAACAGACCGGCGACCAGCGCGGAAGCGAGGTGACGGACAAGTGTCATACGTCTGTGCCCTCTACCGGTGGGAGTGGAAGTGCCGCCGTCGCTTGATTTCTCCCCCTATCCTTCCCCTGAACGGGGCGTTGTCAAGGACCCTCATTTCGCGTCGTACCCCGCGTATTCGCCTCGCTGGTACACGTTCCCCTTGTACTGCTGGTCGGCGTGGATGCCGACCTTGGACGTGTAATAGCTCCGCGCCGTCCAGTGCTTGAGCTCCGGGAAAAAGTGCTCGGCGGGAGTCTTGGGTTCGTGCTCTGCCGCCGCGATCCGCGTGAGCACGGCGACGCGCTGGTCCGGCGTCGCATCGAGGAACGACCGCCCGTGGAGCTCGCGCGACAGCGCGTCCACCGCCTGCAGGCCGGAGCGCCACGACGCCTGCCGCTCGGGCTCGAGCGATTCGGAGAGACGAAAATCGATGTAGCTCGCCACCCCGGCGGCGCGCGCGCCGGGAGAATGGGCGTCCGCCGGAATGATCAGCTCCGCCAGCTCGTCCAGCAGCGCAAACTCCGGCGGCGTGAAGAACTTCGGCGCGGGCCCTGCCGCCCGTGCCGCCTCTGCCGCCCCTGGGGGCACGAGGGGAGCCGCCAGGGCCGCCGCCGTGACCGCGAGCATTTCGCGACGCGTGACTGTCATACGTTCCCTTTCTTGAATTCGCCCGCCAGATACTCGCAGGAGCGCCACGCCAGCGCCATGATGGTCCACGTCGGGTTCTGACACGATGCGCTCACATGACTGGACCCGTCGACGACGAACAAATTCTTCACGTCGTGCGACTGCTGGAACTGGTTCAGCACCGACGTCTTGGGGTCGCTCCCCATGCGCGCCGTGCCCAGCTCGTGAATCGACCACCCCTCGGTGAGCATCTTGTCGTCCGTGCCCACGACCTCGATCCCCGCCTGCTCGAACATCTCGCGGCCGGCGGCGACCATGTCCTCGCACATCTTGCGCTCGTTGTCGCCGAACTGATAATGGAAGCGCAGCGTGGGGATCCCCCAGGCGTCTTTGGCGTCGGGATCCAGGTCGACGTAATTCTCGTAGCGCGCCAGCACCTCACCGAAGCCCCCCATCCCAATGAACGCCCCGGCGTGGTCACGCACTTCTTTCTTGAACTGCGCGCCGAATCCGGGGGTCCCGAAGGCATTCCCCGGGAAGATCGAGAAGCCTCCGCTCCCCTCGAAGCCGTAGCCGCGTACGAATCCCGGCTGACGATCCTTCAAGTTGCGGAACCGCGGAATGTAAAACCCGCCGGGCCGACCGTCGTCGAGCGTGGGCGGCTTGCCGACGAGGTCCTTCACGAGCCCGGTGACTCCGGGGCCCATCACGTGCTCGCAGAAGTTGTGACCCACGTGCCCGCTCGAGTTGCCGATGCCATTGGGATGCTGCGGCGAGCGTGACAGCAGCAACAGGCGCGCCGATTCGAGCGTGGACGCGGCCACGATCACGACCTTGGCCTTGGCTTCGTACGACTTCCTCGTAACGCTGTCGACAAACGCGACTCCGCGCGCCTTCCCGGTGTTCGAGTCGACGAGCACCTCGTGCGCGATCGAGTTGGTGCGGATCTTCAGATGCCCGGTGTCCACGGCCGGGTAGATCAAACCCGTCGGCGAGTCGAACGCGGCGTGAATGTCGCACCCGCCCGGTCGCCGGTCGCACGCCCCGCGGCCGTAGCACTTGCTGCGGTAGCGGTTGTGCTTCAAGCCGTCCGTGGTGACGCCGGCGCGGTACGGCGTCAGGACGCGCCCCATCTTCTTCAGGCCCTCCCGCAGCTTCACCTCGCCGAACGTGAGCTTGTTGGGACGCTGAAACAGGCTGTCCGGGAGGTGCGGCAGGTTTTCCTTCACGCCGGAGATGCCGAGGTAGCGGTCGACCCTGTCGTAGTACGGCTCGATGTCGGCGTACGCGATCGGCCAGTCGTCGCCGTACCCGTCGTGCGTTTTCGCCTTGAAATCGTAATCGGACAGGCGCAGTGCGAGGCGGCCCCAGATGTTGGTCTTGCCCCCGAGCGCGCGGGCACGCACCCACGCGTACTTCGTGCCGGTGTAGGGATGATCCTTCTCGTCGACGAGAATGTTCTTGACGTAATCCGACCCGCCCCACCCGCCGACGTAGGACGTGACGTGCTTGAACGTGCTCCCTTTCGCGTAGGGAGGCGTCCGGATGTTGTACTCGTTGAACGACAGGGAATGGTATCCGGGCGGCGCGTCGCCTCGGCGCGGATGATCGTAGGGCCACTGCATCGAGCGCAGCTCCTGCTCGATCGGCAGCTTCTTGCCGGCCTCGAGCATGAGCACGTCCATGCCTTGCGAGGTGAGGACATGGGCGGCCATCCCGCCCGCCGCGCCCGAGCCCACGACCACGGCGTCGTAGGTCTTGGACAGGTCGACGTCCTGAGACATCGGGGGCGCTGATTTCACCAGAGTCATCAGGACCTTCCTTCGTAGAGGCGTGAGGGAACGTGCCCAAACTGCGGGCGACCGGCGCACCCGCGCAAGGCCACCAGCAGGGGTAGCTTTCGAGCGATATGAAACGCCTGAGAGTCGGGGCTCTCGTCCTGCTCGCCGCCCCCATCCCGCTCGCCGCGCAAAGCCAAACCTTCACGCACGCCGATACGTTGCGCGGCTCCTACTCGACTCCAGGGCGGGCGTGGTGGGACGTGACCTTCTACGATCTTCACGTGGCCATTAGCCCGATCGACTCGAGCATCCGGGGGTCCAACGGCATCTCCTATCGTGTGCTCGAGCCCTCCCCTTCCCAAGAGCTGCAAATCGACCTCATGGTCCCGCTGGAGGTCGACAGCATGGTCCAGGACGGCCGCACCGTCTCGTTCCGCCGGGACGGCGACGCGTTCTTCGCGCAGCTCGACGCCCCGCAGCCAAAGGGCGCGACGAAGACGATCACGGTCTACTACCACGGCCAGCCGCGACCCGCCAAGCGACCGCCGTGGGATGGCGGCTTCACCTGGACCAACGATAGCCTGGGCCGCACGTGGGTCGTGACCACCGACCAGGGGCTCGGCGCGAGCGTGTGGTGGCCCAACAAGGACACGCAGGCGGACGAGCCCGACAGCCAGCGGATCGCGCTTACGGTACCGGACGCGCTGCTAGACGTGTCGAACGGACGTCTGCGCGAGACGACCCATAACGCCGACGGCACCACGACGTACGAGTGGTTCGTGGTGAATCCCATCAACAACTACGCGATTGCCGTCGCCGCCGGGAGCTACGCGCACTACAGTGACACGCTGCAGGGCGAGCGCGGCACCCTCACGCTCGACTTCTGGCCGCTCGATTATCACGTGGAAGCGGCGCGGCGACAGTTCGTGCAGGCCAGGTCTATGCTGCACTGCTTCGAGCACTGGTTCGGGCCGTATCCCTGGTACGAGGATGGGTACAAGCTCATCGAGGTCCCACACAGCGGGATGGAGCACCAGAGCGCGGTGGCGTACGGCAACTGGTACGCCAACGGGTATCGCGGGCGAGACTTGTCGGGGACGGGGCTCGGGCTCAAGTGGGATTTCATCATCGTGCACGAGAGCGCCCACGAATGGTTCGGGAACAGCATCACGGCGAGAGACGAAGCCGACATCTGGGTGCACGAGGGGTTCGCCAACTACGCCGAGAATCTCTACACCGAGTGCCTGTTCGGCCGCGACTCGGGAGCGGCGTACGTCATCGGCACCCGGCGCGGGATCAAGAACGACATGCCGATCATCGGCCCCTACGGTGTCAACGCCGACGGCTCGGGCGACCGCTACCCGAAGGGCGGTAATCTGCTGCACACCATCCGCCAGATCGTGGGCGACGACGAGAAATGGCGCGGCATCCTGCGCGGGCTGAATCGCACGTTCTGGCATCAGACCGTGACGACCGCGCAGATCGAGATGTACATCGGACGGCACGCCGGCAGGGACCTGACGAAGGTGTTCGACCAGTATCTGCGCACCACGCTGGTGCCCGTGCTCGAATACTGGATCGCCGGGAACACGCTCCACTATCGCTGGAGCAGTGTCGTGCCCGGATTCGACATGCCCGTCCGCGTGACGCTCTCCGGATCGGGCTTCAGCGTGATTCGCCCGACGGAGGCGTGGAAAACGGCGCGGCTGCGGCTCGCCGACGGCGCGGCGTTCCGAGTGGACTCGAATTACTACGTGAGCGCGCGCGACGTCGGGCCGCCGCCCTCGGCTGCAACGGGCGCAGCGCGGCCGTAGGCCGTCGTGCACGCGTCAAACGGTGCGCCGGGCCCACCGGTACACCGGCACCCCGAGCGCCAACAACCCCGTCCCGATCAGCGCGTTCTGCGGATTCGCCACGATCGAGCTCACCACGACGTACACCGCCGCGAGCACGAACAGCGCCGGCGTCCACGGATAAAAGGGGACCCGGAAACCTCCTTCGCTCCCCCTCTTCGCATCGCGGAGAGGGGGATGGGGGGTGAGGTTATAGATGAAGAGGCTCGCCACCGTCAGCCCGAAGAAAATCCAGTCTCCGAACACCACGTAGTCGAGTAGCTGGGCGTATGTCCCGGACACCGCCAGCAGGATGGACCAGCCACCCATGAACGCGATCGCACCTGCCGGCGTGCGATACCGCGGATGGAGCCGGGCGAGCGGCTCGAAGAACACGCCGTCCGCCGCCATCGCCTGGAATACGCGCGGCGTCACCAGAATCACCAGATTCAGGAACCCGAAGGTCGAAACCGCGATGCCGGCGCTGATCAGGCGGCGCCCCGCGAGGCCGAGCACACGCCCCATCAGGTCGGCCGCGGGCGCCGTGCTCGCCGCCAACCCGGACGCGCCGAGCACGCGCAGATAGGCGAGGTTGGCGAGTAAATAGACGGTCACGACGCCCGCCACACCCAGCACCAGGGCGCGCGGCAGGTTCCGCTCCGGCTCGATGATCTCCTCGGCGATGAAGTTGGTCTGCTGCCACCCCCCATATGCGAACAGCACGGGCACAAGCGCTGCACCGAGGGCCACGACGACATCTCCTCCGCCACCCAGGACGGTGGAGGACGGTGGAGGTTGGGGGAGGTTGGGACGGGACGCGAACAGGCCGGCGGCCACCAGGGCAGCCAGCGCGGCGAGCTTGAGAACGGTGAAGACGTTCTGGGTCACTGCCGCCGGCTTGACGCCCACGTAGTTGACGGCGGAGAGGAGCGCGATCGCGGCCGTGGCGAGCGGCAGGGTGGCTCGCGGTGAGAAGCCCAGCAGCGCCACGGCGTAGCTCGCGAACGTGACGGCGACGGCCGCCGTGGCGCCGGTGGCGATCACGAGCAGCAGCGCCCATCCATAGAGAAACGCCGGAAGCGGGCCGAACGCCTCGCGCAGATAAACGTACCCGCCGCCCGCCCGAGGCCGGCGCGCGCCCAGCTCGCCGAAGCAGAACGCTCCCGCCAGCGCGATGAGCCCGCCCAGCACCCATGCCGTGAGGGTGAGGCCGGCGCTCCCGACCCGGGCGGCAACGACCTCGGGCCCGAGAAACACGCCCGACCCGATGATGCCGCCGATCACGGCCATGGTGGCCGAAAAAATGCCGAGGCGGCGAGCGTAGGTGGTCACGGCCGGGAAACGGGAAAGGGGAATGGGGAAAGGTGCGGCACAGCGCGAGAAAATGATGCGGACCGCACAGTTCCGATAGCGCACGGTCCCAGACGACGGTTACTGTCGAGTCGCGGCGCGGTAGCGCGCGTCAGATCTCGCGTCCCGGCCTTGTGCTTGCCTCGGTTCGCAACCGGTGTGGTGCTGGTGTGGCGAAATTGGCAAACGCGGTGACCTGTCACGTCACTGGGCGAAAGCCCGTGTGGGTTCGAGTCCCACCACCAGCACCCGTCGCGTTCCTCTACGCTTGCATCGGCCAAGCGCTTTGGCTATCATGACTCACACGTGACAGGTCCCCGCAGCCAGTTTCGCTGCGCCGAAGGAGCCGGGGGATAAACCCTCCGGCTCTTTCATGTCCGGTCCATTGGCCGAGGCGTCCCTGCAACAGGAACTCGGGAATCCACCCGACGGTTTGCGCGCAGGAGGACGCCGGCGCCCCCCTTCCGTCTAGCGGGACGTCTGTGCACGTTGTTCACCATTCCCCTTGTTGAGGAAAATTCGTCATGCCCCCGATTTCCTTCACCGTCAACGGCAAGCGCGAAACCGTCGACGTCGCACCCGATACGCCGCTCCTCTGGGTGCTGCGCGACACACTCGGACTCACCGGCACGAAGTTCGGCTGCGGCATCGCACAGTGCGGCGCGTGCACCGTGCATCTGGAGGGCACCGCGACCCGCACGTGCGTGCTGCCCGTTTCGGCCGTCGCCGGCAAGCGCGTCACCACGATCGAGGGCCTGTCCAAGAACCGCGCGCACGCGGTGCAGCGGGCGTGGATCGCGGAAGACGTGCCGCAGTGCGGCTACTGCCAGTCGGGTCAGATCATGGCCGCGGCGGCGCTGCTCGCCAAGAAGCCGCACCCCACGGACGCCGACATCGACGCCGCGATGACCAACATTTGCCGCTGTGGCACCTATCAGCGCATCCGGGCGGCCATCCACCGGGCTGCGCAGGGAGCGTGACATGAGCGCGCCCTCCCAAGTCTCGCGACGCGAGTTTCTCGAGACGACCGCGGCGGCCGGCGCCGGACTCGTCATCGGGTTCCATCTGCCGGCCGGCGGGCGCTTCGCCGCGGCCCCGGCGGCTCCCTTCGCCCCCAACGCGTGGCTGCGGATCAGTCCGGACAACAGCGTGCTCATCGTGGTCGACCGCTCCGAGATGGGCCAGGGCGTCACCACCGCCCTGCCGATGCTGGTCGCGGAAGAGCTCGACGCCGACTGGACCACGGTCAAGATCGAGTCCGCGCCGGCGGACAAGGCGTACATCAACCCGATGTTCGGCATGCAGGGCACCGGCGGCAGCACCAGTGTGCGCGCGGCGTACACGCCGCTGCGCAAGGCGGGCGCCGCCGCGCGCGAGATGCTCGTAGCGGCCGCCGCCCAGACCTGGGGCGTCGACAAGGTGGAATGTCACGCCGAGCGGGGCGCGGTGGTCCACGAGCGCAGCAAGCGGCGCGCCACCTACGGCCAGCTCGCCGCCAAGGCCGCCTCCCTGCCGGTCCCCGAGAATCCCACGCTCAAGGAGCCCAAGGCCTGGAAGATCCTCGGGCACCGCGTGAAACGCCTCGACACCCCCGCCAAGGTCGACGGCTCGGCGGAGTTCGGAATCGACGTCAAGGCCCCCGGCATGCTCGTCGCCGTCGTGGCGCGCTCCCCCGCCATCGGCGGCAAGGTCGCGAGCTTCGATGCCACGAAAGCGAAAGCCGTCCCGGGCGTGAAGGACGCAGTGCAGATCTCTTCCGGGGTGGCCGTGATCGCCGACGGCTACTGGAACGCCAAGAAAGGACGCGACGCACTCGACGTGAAGTGGGACGACGGGCCCAACGCGCAGTTGTCGAGCGCGAGCATCTCCCAGCTGCTTCGCGATCAGGCAGCCAAGCCCGGCGCGCAGGCGCGCCACGACGGCGATCCCGACGGCGCACTCGCCGGAGCGGCCAGCAAGGTCGAGGCCGCGTACGAGCTGCCACTGCTCGCCCACGCGACCATGGAGCCGATGAACTGCACGGCGCACGTGCGCGCCGACGGCGTCGACGTCTGGGCTCCCACCCAGTTCCAGACCGGCGTGCAGGGGCTCGCCGCCAAGATCGGCGGCGTCCCTCCGGAGAAGGTCCAGGTGCACACCACGTATCTGGGAGGCGGCTTCGGCCGCCGGTTCGAGCTCGACTTCATTCAGGAGGCGCTCGAGACGTCCAAGGCGGCGGGCGCGCCGGTGAAGGTCGTGTGGTCCCGCGAGGACGACATGCAGCACGATCAGTACCGCCCGGCGAGCGTGCATCAGATGCGCGCGGGACTCGATGCGGCGGGCAAGCCCGTGGCGTGGACCCACGCGTTCGCGGCACCCTCGATCATGGCGCGCGTGTTCGGGCCCGGAGTCATCAAGAACGGCATCGACGAAGAAACGGTGGAAGGCGCCGTCGGAATGCCGTACACCGTCCCGAACGTGCACGTGCAGTACGCCCTCACGGATCTGGGAATCCCGGTAGGGTTCTGGCGCTCGGTGAACAACACCTTCAACGCTTTCGTGGTCGAGAGCTTCATCGACGAGCTGGCGCACGCCGCCAAGAAGGACCCCTACGAATACCGGCGCGACCTGCTCGGCAAGGCGCCGCGCCACCTCGGCGTCTTGAACCTCGCCGCGAGCAAGGCCGGTTGGAGCACGCCGCTCGCCGCGGGACGCTGGCGTGGCATCGCCGTGTGGAAATCGTTCGACAGCTACGTGGCGGAGGTCGCGGAGATCTCGATGAACGCCGACGGCACACCGCGCGTGCACCGCGTGGTATGCGCGGTGGACTGCGGCCCGGTGGTGAACCCCAGCATCGTCGAGGCCCAGATGGAAAGCGCCATCGTGTACGGACTGACGGCGGCGCTGTGGGGCGAAATCACCATCGACAAGGGCCGCGCCCAGCAGAGCAACTTCAACAACTATCTGATGCTCCGCATGGGCGACATGCCCCGCGTGGAGGTGCACATCGTGCCGTCCACCGACGCGCAAGGCGGCGTGGGCGAGCCCGGCACGCCCCCGATCGGCCCGGCCGTGTGCAACGCGATCTTCGCGGCAACAGGAAAAAGAGTGAGAAAGCTGCCGATAGGGAAACTGACATAAGAATCGGGTGCGCGGTACGCGGTGGCCGCCGATGCATCAGAAGCCTTCGGTCTCCGGAAGCAACCGCGCACCGCGCACCGCGCACGTATTCAGGAGGCCCCATGAGCTCCACCCTCTCCCGCCGCGACTTCGTCGCGACCAGCGCGGGACTCGTCATCGCGTTCCGTCTCCCATCCCGGTCGCTCCCGGCCGAGCTCGACGACGCGACGTTCTCCCCCAACGCCTGGATCCGAATCGCGAGCGACGGCTCCGTCACCCTTACCGTCGACAAATCCGAAATGGGGCAGGGCTCGCAGACCGGCCTCGCGATGATCCTCGCCGAAGAGCTGGAAGCCGACTGGTCCAGGGTGCGCCTCGGGCCCGTGCCCGAGAACGCGGCCGGGTGGTCGCGCCGCATGTCGACCGGCGGAAGCACCGCGATTCGCACCTCGTGGGAGCCGCTGCGCAAGGCGGGCGCCGCGGCGCGCGAGATGCTGCTCGACGCGGCGGCGTCCACCTGGGACGTGGATCGCGCGTCGTGCCGCGCCGAGCGCGGCGTCGTGGTGCACAGCGCGAGCAAGCGACGCCTCACGTACGGCAAGCTCGTCGCGAAGGCCGCCCAGCTTCCCATCCCAAAAGACGCGCCCCTCAAGGACCCGAAGGATTTCCGGCTGCTCGGCACGCGTGTGCCGCGGCTCGACACGCCCGCCAAGGTCGACGGCAGCGCCGTGTTCGGCATCGACGTGAAAGTGCCGGGCATGCTCATCGCCTCGATCGAGCGCTGCCCGGTGTTCGGGGGGAAGCTCAAGTCCTACGACGCCACCAAGGCAAAGGCAGTGCCGGGGGTGCGCGCCGTGGTAGCCCTGGAACCGAGTCCCTGGACCGGGACCGGTGCGAGCGCGCCGTGGGCGGCGGGCTGCGCCGCCGGTGTGGCGGTCGTCGCCGATACCTACTGGCAGGCCGTGACGGGGCGACGTGCGCTCGAGATCCAATGGGACGAGGGCGAAGCCGCCTCGCTCGACTCGGACGGCATCCGGGCCCAGTTCGTCAAGCTGGCCGATCAGCCCGGCGTCGAAGCCCGCAAGGACGGCGACGCGGCGACGACGCTCGCCGGTGCGGCGAAGCGCGTCGAGGCCGTGTACGAAGTCCCGTTCCTGCACCATGCCACCATGGAGCCGATGACGTGCACGGCGAGCGTGTCCGCTGACGGCTGCGACATCTGGGTGCCGACCCAGAACCAGACGCGCGCCCAGGAAGTGGCAGCGGAGCTCACGGGGCTGCCGAAGGAGCAGGTCCGGATCCACACCACGTTCCTGGGCGGGGGATTCGGGCGGCGGCTCGAGCCCGACTTCGTCTCCGAAGCCGTGCGCGTGGCCAAGGCCGCGGGCGCGCCCGTGAAGGTGATCTGGTCGCGCGAAGACGACGTGCAGCACGGCTTCTATCGGCCCGCGACTTACAACCGGTTCGCCGCGGCGCTCGACGCCGGCGGCAGCCCGGTCGCCTGGACGCACCGGATCGTGGCCCCGCCCATCCTCCTCAAGTTCGGGCCGCTCGACAAGGGCATCGACCGCACCCTCATCGACGGGGCGTCGAACCTGCCGTACGCCATCCCCAACGTGCTGGTCGACCAGGTCGCGGTCGACCTGCTCCCCGTGCCGCGCGGTTTCTGGCGCTCGGTCGGGATCTCCCAGAACGCATTCGTCACGGAATGCTTCTTCGACGAGGTGGCGGTGGCGGCCGGGAAGGATCCGTACGAGCTGCGCCGTCAGCTGCTGCGCGACAAGCCGCGCCACCTGCGCACGCTCGAGCTCGCGGCCCAGAAGGCAGGTTGGGGGACGCCGCTACCGGCCGGTCACGGGCGCGGCATCGCCCTCGCCGAGTGGGCGCCGACCACGTGCGCGCAGGTGGCCGAAGTGTCGGTCACGCCCGACGGAGGGGTGCGCGTGCATCGCGTCGTGTGCGCCGTCGACTGCGGGCCCACGGTGAACGTCGGCCAGATCGAGGCCCAGCTGCAAGGCGGCATCGTGTTCGGGCTGACGGCGGCGTTATACGGCGAGATCACCATCGACCGGGGACGAGTGAAGCAGAGCAACTTCACGGATTACCCGATGCTGCATATCGAGGAGATGCCCGTGGTGGAAGTTCACGTCGTGCCAAGCGACGACAAGCAGGGCGGGATCGGCGAGCCCTCGGTCGGGCCGGTGGCGCCCGCGGTATGCAACGCGATTTTCGCGGCCACGGGGAAGCGGATTAGGAGGCTGCCGGTCGGGAAGATCGCCGCGACCTAGTGCAACACCCGCACCGAGCCCGTCATCTGTGGGTGTAAGGTGCAGTGGTAAGTGTATGTCCCGACGGCCGCGAACGTGCTGCTGAAGGTGGTCGTTCCCGCCTGATCGGGAGAATTGGCGGGCAAGGGGGCCGGGCCGCTTGTAAAGGTGACGTTGTGCGGGGTGGTTCCCGAATTCCACGTCCACGTCACCATCCCGCCCGACTGCACGATCGTGTCTCGAGGGCTGAACACAAAGCTGGTCACGCTGACACCCACGCTCGTCGGCGGCGACGTGGCGAACTCGGAGAAGGTGGCCGGGCCCGGCAGCCCGCCGACCGTCGCGCTGACCTGCTGGACGGTGGAGGAGCCCACCGAATCGTTCGTGCTCGCGATCCCATACGCGTCGGTGATGCTCTGCGCCGGATTCACCGCGCCCGAGGCGGCGTCGGACGTCACGGTCCACATCACGACGACGCCCGATACCGGGAGACCGCCCGCATCCAGCACCGCTACACTCACAGGCGTAGGCAGCGGATTGTTGAAGTACCAGCTCTGTCTGTCTCCCCCGCTCGGCACCACGTCGGTCGGCGGTCGGGCGGGCTGGGTTCCATTATTGTTGCAGGCGGAAGCGCACAGCGCTCCCACCAGTACGCGCCACCGCGCGAACCGCCGGCGTGTCATCCGAACATCTCCTCCCCAATTCAAGTGAATCCACCAGGCGAGTCCGCAGAGCGCGCAAGGAGCACGAAGCAGAAAGCGGTACCCGCCTCCTGCATTGGAGAGGACCGCTCCCTGCTCCTAGTTCCGCTTTGCGTCAGTGCACGACTGTGACCGTTCCGCTCATCCCCGGATGGTTGGTGCACGCATAGCCGTACGTGCCCACGGCCGAGATCGTGCTGCTGAAGGTTGCCGGGGCGTTCACGGAAGTAGTTGTTGTGTTCGCCGGCCGGGGCGTCGGACCGCTCGTGTACGTGACATTGTGGTTGACCGCTCCCGCACTCCACGTCCACGTAACCGTGCCGCCGCTTTGCATTACCACGGCATTGGGACTGAAGAAGTTGTTGTTCACCGTGACCGCGGCGGACGTCGGCGGTGCGGTGGCAGTGACCGTGAACGTCACAGGGGTCGCTAGACCTGCGAACGTGGCTGTGACCATTTGCGGGCTGCTCGATCCGATGCTGTCCGTCGCGGTGGCTACACCCGACGCGTTGGTGGTACTCGGGGAAGTCACCCCACCGCCCCCCGACCCGGGCGCCCACGTGACGGCGACCCCGGGGACCGGACAGTTGTTCGCGTCTCTCGCAGTGACGCTCAACGCAGCGGGCAGGGGGTTGTTGAAGTACCAGGGCGCGGGATCGCCGCTGGTCTTGACAAGCTGCGTTGCGGCGCCCGGCGTGCACGGCCCCGTGCCGCCCCCGCCACCTCCCCCACATGCGAAACCAACCAGTGCAGTGCCGAGCGCCAGCCAGCGCCCCCGACGGTCTACGTTCATCGATCATGCTCCCTTTCTTGAAAGGCCCCAAAAACAGATGGAGTGGGTCCCCGCGATGCGACGGCGCACGCCGGGACACCACTCCACTACCCCGTCGCTTGGTTACTGCTTCACCACCTGCCCGCGGATCTCGCCGCCCCCGTGGCCGCCGCTGTGTGTAGTCGCGTTGACCGGTCCGCGGGTGTGCACGTTCACGTACGCGTGCCCGTTGCGCAGCAGCACGAGTAGCGAATCCATGCTCATCCCCGAGGGCGCGCCCAGCTCGCCCAGCACACCCTGTGCCAGCGTCCCAGTGAACCCGATCTTGGTAGTGGGATTGGTGAACAGGTTGATGACGACGCCGGCGTTGCTGTCGGCGGGGGCGGGTCCGTGAATGTGCGCGGCGAAGGCGCTGTCGATGCCCACCACGTCGAGCCGGTAAAAGATACTGCCAATGTCCGAGAGGTACGTGAACGTCGCCTTGCCGGTGGCGGTGGAGCTGTCCGGCGTCGGCACCTCATTGGCGGCGGAGAGGGTTGCCGTGAACCGCTCGCTCACCGTGATCCCTACATTGTCCGTGCAACTGCCGAGCGCCACCAGGGCGGCTCCGGTCAGTCCTCCCAACAGTTGTGCTCGCATGACGGCCTCCTGTTGATTGGTATACGACGGGAATGCGCACGGCGGATCATGAAGCCACGTCAGCCGGGGCAGGAGAGTCAACGGAGCGATATGTCGGGGATGTGTTAGAGACAGGTTAGCGACCCGTGAGGGCGAAGGCCCCGGCCGGCGAGCCGGTCGGGGCTTCCCCGCCGAGTTTACGACTGTCGCGCCAGCGCTCCAGCGCGGGCCCGCAACGCCGCATCGACATCGCCCAGCGACACCGGCGCCGGCACGGTCCATTGCCCGCGTTGCATCGTAGGCACCCGCACCGCCGCAACCGCGCCGTCCGGCCCGAGATCGACTACGGCGGTGGCCGCGTCATCGGGGCCCTGGTTCGCCTTGATCACGAGCGTCCACGTGCCCTCCGTCGGCCAGGTCTGGCGCAGCGAGTAGACCCCTTCCCGCCCGGTGGACGCGAACTCGAGCTTCA
>Ga0209577_10000353_pt1 | contig 46855 bp, 40 predicted proteins | sample GraSoiAngelo_109_FD_185874 | JGI IMG/M metagenome (GOLD analysis project Ga0209577, IMG submission 185874) | Grasslands soil microbial communities from the Angelo Coastal Reserve, California, USA - 14_0903_12_20cm (SPAdes) (version 2) | ecosystem: Environmental > Terrestrial > Soil > Grasslands... | reverse complement strand
GTCGGGACGCTCCAAAGCCGATTGCCCCAGCCAGGTTGGCAGCTTTCGTTTAATGACGAAGAGCATGAGCGCAATGAAGACCAGTACGAGACCGAGATTGAATGCTGCTCCATCAACACTGGTTGCTCGCGCAATAGCTACCACGAAGGCCAGCATGCACCATGCAGTCACATCATCCACCGCGGCACAGGCCGTGGCGGTGCTTCCGAGCGAGGTCTTAAAAATACCGCGGTCTTGCAAGATACGAACCAAAACAGGAAAGGCAGTGATGCTCATGGAAATGCCCATAAACAACGCGAAGGCAAGAAATGAGGCACCAGGTTGCGCGAGCTGGCTGTAAAGAAACAACGCCAGAGCTACACCCAAAAAGTACGGAATCACGATGCTGGAATGACTGACGACCACCGCAGTCTGCGCCTTGTGTCGCACCTCCGAGACGTCCAGTTCCATACCCACCGTGAACAGAAACAGGCAAACCCCTATCTGGCTCAAGAGCCTTAGCGTATCCAAAGATGATGCAGCGAATATGAACTGAAATGCATTGGGTGCCAGAAGACCGAAAAGCGACGGGCCTAGAAGGATGCCCGCCACCATCTCCCCTATGACGCCGGTTTGTCCACAGCGGGTGAAGATCCAGGCAACCAAACCAGAAGCGCCCATGACAATGAGGAGCTGCAAAAAAAGTCGGCTCAGCGGATTGGTCGCATTCTGCCGCAAGGTAGATTCCACCGAAGCAAAAAACGAAGAGCCGCTCACGTCCGTTAAGTGCGGAGCAGTCGCTGCTACAGGTTCAGTTGAGAGTTGAGACACGGGGGGAGGAAGTTGACTCCCCTGATGGAGAACGAAAAAGATGCCGAGGCCAACAATACTGACAATGAGCAAATATAACTGGGCTGTGCGTCTCATCGTATAGAAAGCCGGGGCAGCTGAAAGGTATGTCTTGAGCGTGACGAATTGGATTGGCGCGGTCAGAAGTCGAGCTCACGCCCGCGGAGGGTCTGACTTCGGAGAAGGGGAAATTGCAACTTCCACCAAACGCAAAGTTTTTATCTTCCTAATTCCTTTTCGCTAGCATCTCTCGCTGGAGACGTTGCCGATCGATTTTTCCGTTGCCAGTTCTTGGCAGCGAATCCCGAAACTCAATTTCTTCGGGTATCATGTAAGGCGGCAATTTTTCGGCACAGTGGCGCTTCAACTCGGGCGATGTTACTGAATGGCTATCACTAAGGGTCACAATTGCGCCGATTGTGTTGCCGATTTGGTCGTCCGAAATCGCCAATACAACTGCTTCCTCGACGGCGGAATGCGCCACAATGACCGCCTCTATCTCGCCTAACTCAACGCGGTAGCCGCGCGTCTTAATCATGTGATCTTTTCGACCGACAAAGAGGTAGTTGCCTTTCTCATCAATAGTCACCCAGTCGCCAGTGCAGTAGAGATTTTCTTCGCGGCCGGCAGCAAACGGACTGCGAATAAAGCAGGCCGCGCTTTCTTTGGGCCGTCCGTAGTAGCCTTGCATCACGATGGAACCTCGAGCGTAGAGAAGTCCTTCTTTTCCCGGCTCCGTGATTTTTCGGCCGTTCGCATCGATGGCGATCAAATCGGTATTGGCACAAGCTTTCCCGATCGGAATAGGCGCAGAGTCTTCTGGTGCGATCGGCTCCACCTCATAGTATGCGCATACATTCGTCTCCGTAGGTCCGTAAAGATTCGCATATCTTGGATGAGGAAGCTTTTGCATCAACGCCCGGAGATGTTTGGTCGGAAAGACCTCCCCGGCAAAAAGAACCAATCGGAGCGCGCTCAGATCGCGCTCCTCCAGTTTTCCGCGCGATTGCAAGAGGCTCAGCACCATCGGGACGGAATACCAAACCGTGATTCGTTGATCCTGAATAAACGAGGAGAGTTGCACCGGAAAAACTGAGAGTCCTTCGGGTACGAGCGAGATCGCCGCGGCAGCTTTAACGGCAACGAAGATGTCGAAGACCGAGAGATCGAAGTTAAACGGAGCGTGATTCGAGAGACGATCGTGGGCTGTAATGGCGAACGTTTCGAACCCCCAGTTGACAAAGGTCAGCGCATTGAGGTGCGAAAGCATCACCCCCTTGGGCGTGCCCGTCGATCCCGAAGTAAAGAGAATGTACGCTAGATCGTGACCGATGACGTTGACTGAAGGCGGCGTGACGGATTGGCTCGGAAGGATATCGGCAAAACTTAAGGGTTGAGGTGCCAACGCCGGAACGTCTGATAGTTTATCCACAAAGAAGGTGGCCGACATGGGCCACTCCTCCCTTGGTATGCTGCGAAGTTTCTCGGATAGCGTGCAACTGGTAATCAACGCGCGGAACTCGCATTGCCGCGCAATTTCCAGCAGGCGCGGTCCAGGCGCGTTTGCATCGACCGGAACATAGCAGGCGCCCGTTTTGAGAACTCCAAATATGCTGACGATGGCAGCTGGTGATTTCTGAAGGTAAATTCCTATCCGATCACCGGAAACGACTCCGATTTCGATAAGCGCGTGTGCAAGTTGGTTGCTTAGTTTTTCCAACTCTCCATAAGTCAGCGCCTGATCGAGAAGTCGCACTGCTTCCGCATCCGGACGCCGTTCCGCGCTCTCACGCAGTAGTTGATGTAAGACGTACGCCATTGGCGCTACTTACCGAGACGTGAGGAGATGATCACTTTCTGATTGTGCTAAGTGCCTGAGCTGGCCGCACCACCCGTGTCATCCCCATGCCAGGAGCCGTCCGATCGATTAGCCTTGCGACGACGCCGCGTGATGTTGCATCACCGGCAGCACGGGTGGTTCCACGGGGAAAACGGACGAACGGGTCAGACCACAAGTATTTGCCTGAAACTCGGCTCGGTCGATGACAAACTTCTTGTACTTCTTAAAGAACTGTTCATCCTGAAGTGTGTCCAGGAACTTGCTATATTGCTCGTGCCGCTCGAAAAAATCACCGGCGAGTATATAATGACCCAGCGCCATAATATCTTCGTAATACTGGTGGTCCTTCAAAACCGGTGCCGCGTATCCGGCCTGCGCGAGATTGATCGATTGCGGATTGTAGAAATACATGATGGCTTTGTTCACGAATTTGTAGGCACCATTGATCTGCCCGTAGGCCCGGTCCATGGCCGCCCCGCCTTGCTCCTCTCCTTCGGTAAACCACAAGTGCAGCGCCTCGGCCACCATACGCGCGCTGTTCATCGAAAGATACACGCCGCTGGCAAAGATCGGGTCGATAAATGTCGAAGCATCGCCGATCAGCGCAAAGTTCGCTCCATGTTTCTTCTCCGAATCGATGAAATAGGAGAAGTCGCCATTGATCATCAAAGGTTGAACGATCCAAGCGCCATTAAGGACTTCTCTCAGAAATGCCGACTCCATTAACTCCTGCTTGTAGAGCGCCAGCTGCCATTCCTTTCCATGCGTTGGCAGCAACTTTTTCTTTTGTTCCCGAATATATGAGTCATTCAGCACGACCCCGATGCTAAGGCGGCCCTCGAGGATAGGAATGATCCAAGTCCACCCCTGTTTTTCCCCGCCGAGGTAGAGAATCTGTAAGAGCCCTTCGGCGATCCCACCGAGCTGGTTCCCGCCCATCCAATGTGTGCTGAATGCCGTACGGTTAAGCTGGGGGTGCGGTTTTTTCCAGCCGTTGCGGTTGGCCATGAACGTGTCGCGGCCACTGGCATCGAGCAGAAATCGTGCGTAGTACGTCTCCGTCGCACCGCCGGCCTTCGTTGCAGTGACTTCGACGCCACGATCAGGGTCGTCAAGATCTACGCGCGTGACCTTGGTTTCCTCCTGGATCGTTGCACCATATTTGCGCGAATTTTCTAGCAACATCTGGTCAAAAACGCCTCGGGGAACGTGGAACGAAAGGGAATCAGGCCCATGCAGCACATGGCCGAAGCACCATGTCGTGTGGTGCTTGCCATCGGCATCCAGAAAACGCACGCCCGGTTTGCGAACGTACATTTTCTTCATTTCATCCAACACCCCCAGCTGTTCAAAAAGCGGATAACAGAAGGGCAGCAGCGATTCCCCTACGTGATCCCGAGGGAACTTTGCCTTTTCCAAAACCAAGACCGAATGCCCATTCTTCGCGAGCAAGGTGGCCGCCGTCGAGCCGGCTGGGCCACCGCCGATAACAATCACATCGTATTTTTTTGAGGGTGCCATAATCGTATGTCCGTGTTCAGAGTTCGGATTGTTGCAAACTTTAGTGTAGTGCGCAATTGCTATTTTGAATCCCAAATCCCTACGTTGAACACAATGTTTGCGAGGAACGCTGTCGATGGTGCTTGCTTGCTTGACTGCCGCGTCGCGCGCTCTAGAATGGCTGCCTATTGCGTCTCCCGCCGAGTGCGTGCCTAAGATGGCGCGACATTGAAAGAGCTTGAGGTCCTCGAAAAAACTATGGAAAAAGAAACTTCACACGACGTTATCGTTATTGGAGGCGGGCCGGCCGGTTCGACCGCCGCGACATTGCTCTCGCGCCAGAACCACCGCGTTCTATTACTCGAACGGGAGAAATTCCCGCGAGAACACGTGGGCGAATCGCTTTTGCCGTTTTGCTATTGCCTCTTGCAAGACCTCGGAGTGATCGAACAATTGAAGAAGAATTTCGTCCGGAAACCGGGTGTGCGTTTTATAGATCGCGACGGGAATGTATCGACGACCTGGTGTTTTGATCACGTCATTCAAGACGAGACATATCTTTCATTCCAGGTTATTCGCGGGGATTTCGATCAAATCCTCTTGAAAAATGCGGCGAAAAACGGCGCTGAGGTTCGAGAGGAGACGAGGGTCATCGAAGCGGACATTAGCGCGGGCGATTCAGTGACGGTAACAAGCCTGGATTCGGCTGACCGGAAAAGCGTTCATCGGGCCCGCTTTCTTGTGGACGCAAGCGGGCGAGACGCTTTCGTCGGCACCAAACACGGCTGGCGAAAATCGCGGGAAGAGCTGGATCGGACTGCGATCTGGTCGCACTGGGGCAACGTTAAACTCCAAGGAGGTCTTGAAGAAGGACTTTCGGTCATTATTTACATGGGTCTCGAGCAAAAGGGCTGGATCTGGGTATTTCCTATCGGAGAAAACCGAATTACCGCGGGCTTCGTTGCCCAGAATTCTTATCTCCGCGATCAACAGCGTGAACTGACCCAGAACGGTTCAAAGGATTGGAAGCACGATCTTTGCATGCAGGAGCTTCTGCACTCGAAGTTCTGCCGCGAACTGTTGGAAGGCAGCAAATTGCTGCTTCCGATGTTGATCAACGGAAACTATTCCTATGAAGTGAAGAACCATTATGGTTCGAACTATGCGATGGTCGGAGACGCGCGTGGCTTCATCGATCCAATTTTTTCGAGCGGCGTCTTCCTTTCGATCAAGACGTCTTATCTAGTTTCTGCGGCAATCCATAAGCAACTAACTGAGGGACTGAATGGCAGCAATGCAGAGATGGAGGCGGCCTACAAGCAGGTCACCGGTGCTTATAACTTCGTCCACCGGATGATTCGTCTCTTTTATAACCCTCATGCTGTGACATGGGCTCAGGCCGGTGCAGATGGATTGGCACACAAAGCCCATGAGAACGCGATGGCGGCCGGCCATTATATGCTCTCGGGGGACTTCTTTGAGAATTATGAGAAGTTTGACGGGTTTTTTAAAATCCTCGAAGAACCGAAGCAATTTCACCGTTACCAGAAACTGGTCATTGACCGCAAAGAGTTCAATCATCCTACTTGCCACAGTCGTTGGGAAGATGTTTTCAAGGATATGATCGAGCGAGATGCGGAACGCAACGCGGCGTTTGCAGCCAGCCTATAAGAGCAGAACCTCCAAAGCTATAAAGTTATCACAAACACGATCATATCGCCTTGGTGATAATCGCCATTAGCAACAACGCCAGCCTTCACCAGGCTTGCCGGGTTCCGCGAGATGCGCGGTGAAGTGCCGGCCCTTTTTAACTGCTACCCACATTATGGAAATACCACAGAAACTCAAAGAATACATAGACAACAATCGCGGTTCGTTGCCACCAGTAACTGATCCTGACGAGTCGCTACACCTTGACTCATTCGGCGTGATCCGCCTGGTCGCATTTTTAGAAAATGAGTTGGGTTATAGAGTCGAGGACGACGAACTCATACTACAAAACTTTGCGACCCTGCGAAACCTTGGAGAATTACTTGCGACCAAAACGCCGAGCGCACCGACGGCAGAAGTTAAACCTCCGGCCCAGGAGGGTCTTCCCAAGATTTTGGGGGAGCCCTGAAGCCGAAAAATCGAGGCCGCCTTCTTAGAAGAGCGGCCTGTTCTCGATTTAAATGGCAGAACGGCCGCAGAGTTTCTCGTCAGCCAAGTCAGTCGTGGCGACTGGATTAGCACCGACTGTCAGCCCGAGCGCGGCGACAACCATGAAGACGTTCATTGGCGGGCCGCTCCTCGCTCAGATGCCTTAAGGAATCGACTCGGTTGCGAATTCTTCTTCTGTGACCTAATCTAAACAAGGCGTTCGCTTGACCGCCCTGCCGCTCCCCTTTAGAATCGGGCCTTTACTGCGTCTCTCGCGTGACGTCCGTGGCCCGCGGCGGCGGCCTCGCCGAAGCTAGTCGGGAGCGGGACAAACGAAACAGACGCCCACAGAGAACTTAACGCGATGGACTTTGCCTGGTCGGACCAACAACGAGAGCTGCTAAATGCTGTCGGTCGTTTTGCCAGCCAGCAACTTAACTACGATGTGATCGAGAACGATCGCGAGGGGATTTTCAACCACGAGGCTTGGAAAAAATGCGGTGACTTCGGCATTCAAGGCTTGCTCGTACCCACTGACTACGGCGGCCTTGGCACTACTGTGGCAGCTCTTGAGCGGCTCGGATACGCATGCAGGGACAACGGCCTTCTCTTCTCGATCAACGCCCATATGTGGACAGCGATCATTCCGCTGGTCTACAACGGGTCCGAGGCACAAAAGAAAAAATACCTGCCCGGGCTTTGTAATGGCACGCTTATCGGCGGCAACGCCATGAGTGAACCCAACAGCGGCTCCGATGCATTCAGCCTCACTACGACCGCTATCAAAAAAGGGTCCAGGTACATCCTCAACGGCAGCAAAATCTTCGTCACCAATGGCCCCATCGCCGACCTGCTGGTCGTATTTGCCACGGTGGACAAAACGCGCGGGACGGATGGAATCAGCGCGTTCCTGGTCGAGAAGAATTCACCGGGAATGAACGTCGCGCGCAAGCTCGAAAAGATGGGCTTGCGCACGTCGCCGATGGCGGAGGTATTTTTTGAAAACTGCGAGGTGCCGGAAGAAAACCTGCTAGGTAAAGAAGGCGGCGGCGCTTTTTTGTTCACGCGGTCGATGACTTGGGAGCGTGGTTGCATCCTAGCCAGTGCTGTCGGATCGATGCAACGGCTGTTGGAGACCTGCATCCGTTACGCGAACGAACGTAAACAAGGCGGCCAGTCGATTGGCAAATACCAACTGGTGGCGAGCAAGATCGTGGACATGAAAGTGCGGGTCGAGAGTTCCCGGCACATGCTTTACTATTACGGGTGGTTGAGCGGCCATCGTAAGAGCGTGTATCTCGAGGCCGCAATGACCAAGCTGCACATCGCCGATTGCTGGGTGAAATGCTCTGAGGACGCAATCCAAATTCACGGAGGCTACGGGTACATGACCGAATACGAGGTCGAGCGGGAATTGCGCGATGCAATCGCCAGTAAGCTCTACTCCGGCACGAGCGAAATCCAGCGTAACATTGTTGCGTCGATGTTGGGACTATGATGCAACGCCTGCCGGTCGATGAAGATCCTGGTTCCGTTCAAGAGCGTACCCGACCCTAACGACGCTACGTTCGCTGGCGAAGCGGCCTCGGCGTCCAAGTCGGTGATCAACCCCTTCGACGAGATCGCCATCGAGGAAGCGTTGCGGATTCGCGAACGCGGCGAAGCGACAGAAATTGTGGGTGTAACGATCGGAGCGCCGTCGGTCGATGAACAAATTCGCGCTGCCCTGGCAATGGGTGTCGATCGCGCCATTCGCATCGACGATGCCCGTGCTCTTGATCCTTACGCAGTGGCACGGATTCTTCGTGCCGTAGTCGAGAAGGAAGCGCCACACGTGGTGATCATGGGCAAGCAAGCTGTGGACGATGACTCAAATCAGGTCGGTCAAATCCTGGCCGGTTTGTTAGGCTGGCCGCAGGCGACGTTCGTCTCGAGCATTGAGTTTCTGGACAACAAGACGCGTGCCCGTTGCACGCGTGAAACCGACGCCGGTCTTGAGGTGGTTGAATTGGATCTACCGGCGATTATCACCACCGACCTTCGCCTGAACGAACCGCGCTACGTTTCGCTGCCTGGTTTAATTAGGGCCCGCCGTAAACCGATCGAAGTTCTTACTTGCGATCAAGTGGGAGTAAATGTGCGCCCGCTTACAACTGTCCTCGCCGTTGCGCGTCCGCCGAAGCGCCCCGCCGGCACGCGCGTCGAGTCGGTCGAAGAGTTAATCACGAAACTGAAGCAGGAGGCGAAAGTGATTTAGTATGGCGGAGTCCCTCGTTCTGATCGAACACGATCGCCAGCAAGTGAAGCGTTCCTCATTGCACGCCATCACGCTGGCTCAACAACTTGGTGGCGAGTACGAGTTGCTCGTGATCGGTCACGTGGTGAACAAGATCTCCAGTTCGCTTGTCTCGTTAGGCGCGACTTCTGTCATAGTCGCCGATGATCCGGCATTGGCGGAACCGTTGGCCGATCGTTACGCGACAGTGATTGCGGAAGCAGTACGAAAGTCAGGCGCGAAGAACATCCTGGGAACGTCCTCGACGTTTAGCAAAGATATTTTGCCGCGCGCTGCTGCGTTGCTCGATGCGCCAATGGTTACGGACGTGGTCGCGATCGAACAAATGGACGGCTCGATTTCCTATCGACGTCCCATCAACGCAGGCAGTATGTTCGCCAAAGTCAAAGTAGAGGGTGAGCGCCGCGTGCTCACAGTCCGCGCTGCAGCATTCGAAACCCCCGCGGCGAACGCGGCGCCCTGTCCGATCGTACGCTTCGACGTTGACGCCGAATCGCTTCCCAACGGCATGCGATTTATCTCCCGCGAAGAGCGGAAGTCCGACCGGCCTGACCTGACCGAAGCACGCGTGGTCGTATCCGGCGGCCGACCACTAAAGGATAAGGAAACATTCGAGCGCTTGGTCGGCGGATTGGCGGACGCGTTAGGCGGCGCAATTGGCGCCACCCGCGCCGCGGTCGATGCAGGTATGGCGCCTAACGATTACCAAATCGGACAAACCGGCAAAGTCGTCGCACCCGAATTGTACATTGCGCTTGGAATATCCGGCGCGATTCAGCACCTGGCCGGCATCAAGGATTCGCGGATCATTGTCGCGATTAACAAAGACCCCGACGCGCCGATTTGTCAGACGGCAACTTACTTCTTGGTAGGCGACCTGTATCAGATCGTCCCGCAACTCATCGAATCAATTCGCCGAGCCTGAGCCAGGTACGATGACGGATATCAATAACGCTACGCGCGAAGTGTTCGGCAACATCGCGCCGTGGATGCGCGTGGTGTTCTTCATCATGATTGCGGCGAGTATCGCAGTGCTCGTGTGGCAAGTCGTGTCCCGAGCCTGGCTCTGGCAGAAAGGTCGGCAGGGTGGCTTCGAGCGTGATTGGCGGGTATGGGTACAGCGGCTGGCGGTTTATGCGGCAGCGCAGAAGCGGGTTCATAAAAAAACGCTGGGCGCGCTGTTGCACCTGCTACTCTTCAGTGGGTTTGTTGTGTTGACAATTGGCACCACTCTATTGGCGATTGCTGACGACGGGCCGTACTACTTTCACCACGGCTGGTACTACCTTATCTATGAACTTACGATGGACATATTCGGCGTTGCATTCATCGTCGGTTGCCTGCTGGCAATGTATCGCCGTGCATTCAAACGTAAGCCGAGCCTTGGTCATAATCGGAGCGACTGGTGGCTTTTGGGAGTGCTTCTCTCGTTAGGCATCACCGGTTTCGCGGTGGAAGCATTGCGACTTCATTACACGCAAGTACAGCCGGGTCTGGCGCGCTGGTCGATCGTCGGCTGGTTGATCGAGGTGAACTTGTTGCGCGGAATCGACGTAGCGACCGCCCAAACAATGCATCTGGCGGCCTGGTGGGGGCACGCGATTCTGGTTGCCGTGTTCTTCGCCACGATTCCTGTGGATCGGTTTCTCCACGTGATCACTGGCCCTCTTAACATTGCGGGTCGTCCCGAGCGGCCCATGGGCACGCTGGTTCCCTTGAATATGGAAGAGGTCGAGCAGACAGGTCGCACTGGAGTTCACAGACTTGCGGACTTCAATCGTCAACAACTGCTCAGCCTTGACTCCTGCATGGAATGCGGTCGCTGCGAAGATGCCTGCCCGGCGACTGCCACCGGCAAGCCGCTTTCGCCGAAGGCCGTCGTAATCGACTTGCGAAATTTGATGTCGATAGGTGGCGAGGATGTACATCGAACGATCCGTGATGAAACGCTTTGGGCCTGCACCATGTGCCAGGCCTGTGTCCAGGAATGTCCGGTGTTGATAGGGCACGTGGATTTAATCAGCGACATGCGGCGCGATCTGATCGGACAGGGGAAGCTTTCCGGACCACCAGCGAAAGCATTGCAACAGATAGCTAGCCAATCGAATCCCTACGGGCGATCTAACGCCGAACGCCTTGCTTGGGCGGAGGGGCTCGAAGTGCCGACCGCCGAATCGAATCCGAGCTTTGAATATTTGTTGTGGGTAGGATGCGCCGCATCATTCGATCCGCGCGCGCAAAAAGTCGCACGTGCGACGGTGCAGTTGCTGAAGAACGCGGGAGTGAACTTCGCCGTCCTCGGTAAAGAGGAAACCTGCACCGGCGATCCCGCGCGCCGAATTGGCGACGAGTTTCTTTTTCAACAGCGCGCACACACTAATGTCGACACACTTACACGCCGCAATGTGAAGAAGATCGTGACGCCGTGCCCACATTGTTACAACACGCTCAAAAATGAATATCCACAGTTTGGTGGGCAATACGAAGTGCAACACCACTCCACGCTACTCGCAGAACTGGTCGAGGTGGGACGGTTAAGCAACAGCGGGAGCAACGGCGATCCGATCACCCTCCATGACCCATGTTACCTGGCTCGCGTCAATGGGGAAGTCGATGCGACACGAGCCGTTGTCGGCGCTACAAACGACCCGCAGTATCGCGAGATGCCTCGTTGCGGAAAGAAGACCTTCTGCTGCGGAGCGGGCGGTGGTCGGATGTGGTTTGAAGAGGCGCCATCGCAGCGCGTTTCAGTTTTGCGTTCACAGGAAGCCCTCGCCACCGGCGCGCGCACCCTTGCTACGGCTTGCCCCTTTTGTTTGAACATGATGACTGACGGTATGGCTGGCACTCAAGGAGGAGAAAACGTGAAGGTGCTCGACATCGCCGAGGTGCTCCTCAGCCGCCAAACGCGAGCTAGTCGATAGATATCCTTAAGGCGGCGGAGCCGCAACCAAACCGACGGCCGACGCTCGGTCGTCGCCTACGCCGCATCAAAAGGACGCTGACGGAGCAGCAGCCCTTTTTGAAAAGTATTGCTTGGTTGCCAAGCGAGTTGCTTCAGAAAGGCGTTAAATAGGTCCCTACTCCTGCGTCGTTTTTGCCGGAAAAAGTCGTTGCGTTCAAACCGCTCACAGCCGACTTTTCGGGACCCAACTGCTGCGCAATATGACGCCGAAAAATCAGCAGGTTCGTCTCAGGCTTGGCCGCAACGCACGGTTAGCCATCATCATCCTTGCAGTTGCCCTGTGCAGTACGATGCAATCGGCCGTGGCGAGAGACCGCCCTGATGCAGTAATTCACCGGGACTTGGTTTACAAACGCATCAATGGTAGAGAGCTTACGCTTGACCTCTATTGTCCCAGGAAGGCCTCCGGCCCATCGCCTGTTATACTTTGGATCAATGCTCCAGGCTGGAGCCACGGCCGAGAAGAGCAACATATTCCGGTTATCAGTTTTTTAAGCGACGGTTACGCCGTGGCGAGCAACGAATTGCGTTTTTCTGGCGAGGCGCCTTTCCCCGCGCAGATCGAAGACTGCAAGGCGGCTGTGCGATGGCTTCGGGCTAACGCGGCCAAGTACAATCTCGATGCCGACCGAATCGGCGCGGGGGGACATTCCGGGGGCGGACATCTCTCCGCGCTGCTTGGCACTTCTGGCGGAGTACAGGAGCTGGAGGGCAGTGGAGATAACATGTCTTATTCGAGCCGCGTGCAAGCCGTGTGCGATGCGTCCGGGCCGTCAGATCTTCTGCGTCTCTACCACGACGCATCGGACCCGTCGACCGGGACGAAGCCCAAAATCATATCTCACATCGATGCGTTACTGGGCGGGCCGGCCGAGCAAAATAAAGCGAATGCAATCGCGGCGAGCCCAATTACCTACGTTTCGAAAGATGATCCGCCTTTTCTCATCATCCATGGGGAGAAGGACTTTGGGATACCCGCCAGTCAGGGCGAGTTATTAGCCGCCGCGCTCAAGGCAGCTGGTGTGGAGACAACCCTGGAGATAACTCCACGAGGACACAGCGTGGGCTTGGGGAGCCCAACATTGCTACCGATTGTTAAAGCGTTTTTCGACAAATATCTCAAGAAGAGCCAGTGAAAGCGATTCCAACATCCGATAGCGTTAAGCCTTCGCTTGGCATCGCACGATCGGCTTGAAATTTGCCAGCCAGCACTTCCTTTTGTGGAGGAGGTTCGAACCATATCGAGCCACTCCTATACGGCACCCAATTTCACCGGCAAAGGATTCGGTTGTGTGGGAGACGCCCATCACTTTACCGATACGATTCTTTCATTCGGAGTTTTTCTCTCATGAAGGAGGCAGAGTTTGCGGTTGAGACAAGTCCTAACTACTCAGAAGCGGAAAAAGGAGCGAACGAAAATCCTTCTGTCGCCTGCCAAGTATTAGCCACCCAAGGACAAGACGCAGTCCGGGACTTGATTGAGGTGCTTCGACGTCGCCGAGCTGCTCTTCAGCCGCCAAACGCCAGGCGCTCGAGAGTGAATGTGTTTGGTGATTGCTGAGAAATAAGAAGTGACACCCACGGCATTTCCGCTCGGACCGACCCGATACCAATCATCAACCCTCAGAAAGGTGCGAGATGGAGCGAGCGTCGTTCAGGCGTTTGTCGAGCGCGTCCGGCGTTTCGCTCCAGTGCCAGCTTCTTATGGCGTGTAAGCAAACCCGTCGTTGAACCAATTGTTGCAACATTCACCCGAGCCGCCCCAGACGATCATGCGAGAGCCGTCCCAGATCGCGGTGTGGCTCGAACGCGGCGCAGGAGCACCGGTTGTCGTGATAGGTGTCCAGGTGTTAGTGGTAGGATTATACTTTGCTCCGGTGCCGAGCGGATTTCCGGCCGCGTCTGAGCCACCCCAGACGATGAATTCTTTGCCCGACCAGACACATGTGGCGCCATACCGCGGTGCAGGAGCATTAGTTTTGGCGACTGTTTTCCAAATACCGGTGCGAGTGTTATACAGCTTGCCATTCGATAGTGGCTGGAAACGCGAGTTAATGCCGCCCCAGATGAAGAGGTTCGTGGCGTCCCAACCCGAAGCGAAGAAGAGTCGCGGCGATGGCGCATTGGTGGTAGAGATAGGTGTCCAACTATCGGTGCGTGGGTCATAAAACGCGCCGTCATTCACATAATTACCGAGGCTGATGCCACCCCATACCAACATCTGCGAACCCGTCCAGATGGAGGCTTGACCGTCACGGGCAGACGGCGCGCCGACAGTTGTTGTCGCCGACCAGGTATCTGTGACGGGATCGTAGAGCGCGCCCGTGTTCACATCACCGCCGAAGCCGACCGCGCCGCCCCAAACAATCAGCCGATCGCCGGTCCAGATGAAGGAATGCCCAAACCGCCCGTCTGGTGCGCCGGTGAGTGAGGTCGGTCGCCAGGTATCGGCAACTGGATCGTAGCGGCCGCCGGTGTTAAGAAAGTTAAGTCCATCATCTCCGCCCCAGACAATCATCTCGTGGCCTGTCCACACCGCAGGGTGGCCTTCGCGTCCGGACGGAGCGTTGGTCGTGGTCGTCGCCGTCCACACGTCAGACAAGCGTTTCCAGCGCGCTCCAGTGTTGGCAAAGGGAACCATAGGGGAGTCCTGGCCGCCCCAAACGATCATCTGATCGGTCCCATCGATGCGAGTGAAGACCGCCGAGTGCGCGGCGCGCGCGGTGGGAGCATTCACGATCGTGATGGGGGACCAACTGTCGGCGAGGATCGCTGGCGCGATCATTAACGGAATGAAACACAGCACAATCCTACTAATCATCATAAGAAAACCTCCTTAAATAGCCTCTTTGTCTGTCTGAGTTACTGAAAAGAGAAACCGTTTGTCAAGACAAAGAGCCCAGATAGCGAAATCAGAAGTAAAAAGGCTCGCCTGTTCCTATCGGATTTGGATCGATGGAATTACTTGGTCTGCAATGACTCGTCACATGCGGATCACTCGTCAAGAGTGTTACTGGACTGACGAGATATCGATCACCGATTACGGATGAGAGGTTGCTCTTGCCAGATCTGAGACTTGTATCATTGTTGAACAACAAAACCGAGGCACCGAAAGAGCACATATTTTCCAGGTGATCTTGTTGACAAAGCTCATTCAATATTTGCAGAAACTTCAAATGGAATCAATCGCCTCGAGCAATTGTTTTAGCAGGATGGTTGGATGAAAACCGATGTCGCCATTATCGGGGGCGGTCCCGGCGGAAGCGCCACCGCCATGTTCCTCGCTCAAACCGGCCTGCGCGTAACGTTGATCGAGAAAGCACAATCCCCTCGTTACCATATCGGCGAATCCCTCACCGGCGAGTGCGGTAATTGTCTACGAACTCTCGGGCTCGAGGCAGAAATGACCACGCGCCGGCATCCGGTGAAGTACGGCGTCACGGTGTATGGGCCGCGGGGAAAAAACGCCTTCTTCGTTCCCGTCAAAGGATGGCGTCGGGAGTCGGGCCTGTTCGATACGCATACATGGTCGGTGCGGCGGAGTGATTTTGACCACATGCTTTTCGCGGCCGCTGCGGCGCGAGGTGTCGGGGTGGTGCAAGCGGAGGGCGTCGCGCCGCTTTTGAACGGTGATGCGGTTCGCGGAGTGCGTGTCCGCGCCAACGGCGGCACAGTCGAGGACATCGCATCAGAAGTATTGGTCGATGCTTCAGGGCCGGCTACCTTTTTTTCCAATGCCGGTGTCATTGGTGAAAAAGTTCGCGGCAGCTACGATCGGCAAGTGGCGATTTTCTCGCAGGTGCTTGGAGGTATCCGCGATCCGGGTGCAGCGGGCGGGAACACGCTGATTTTTTATCGCCAAAAACATCATTGGGCGTGGTTTATTCCGCTAGACGACCAGGTCACCAGCGTTGGCGTCGTGGTGCCTGCCGATTACTACCGCTCGAAAAATGAGAGCAAACATCAGTTCCTGTTGCGCGAGCTTGACCAACTGAACCCGGAACTAACGCGACGTCTTCCGCAAATCGAGTTTGTCGAGGAGGTGCGCGGTATTTCCAACTACTCCTATCGTATCTCCAATTTCACCGGGAAGGGATTCCTCTGCGTGGGCGATTCCCACCGCTTCATTGATCCGGTCTTTTCGTTTGGAGTCTTTTTCGCCATGAAAGAAGCCGAGTATGCCGCTGCTTCTATCGCGTCATTTTTCGCTGACTCAAAGAGAGAGCAGCCGAACCCATTTGCCGATTACCAGCGCGTCTGTGATCGTGGTCAGGACAGTGTTCAGGAGCTTATCGATGCATTTTGGCAACATCCCTACGCATTCAAACTGCTTGCGCACCATCGTTACCCGGAAGACGTCATCCACATGTTTGCCGGCAGGGTGTACGAAGAAACTCCTTTACCCGGTCTCGTGGCGATGCGGGCCATTAATGATAAGGGCCGAAACCAGAGAGTGGCTCATGAATGTTCAGGAAGTCTTAACTGACTACATCAGGGAGATCGTTGCGAAGACTGGGCAGCCATTGCCGACACTGGACCAACCGCTGCTCGACTCCGCAGGCGGAGCCATTGATTCGATGAACATGTGGCCGTTGATCGTTTTCGTCGAGGAACGTTTCGGCATCAAAGTCGAGGATACCGATCTCATGCAGGAAAATTTTCGAACGCTACGAGCGTTGATTAAGTTTATCGAGAGTAAACATTCGGAGCTACATTCATAGGAGGATCATCATGCCGGTACAGCACGCTTACACGATGAAAGCTGGAACAAAGTCCAAGCTGCTTCTTGTTTACGCCACATCTGCAGACAGCACGTCCGGCAAGACGGGGCTAGCCAGGAATGTTTCCGCCGGCAGCGCAGCTTACATTCGGGAGGGGGAGTCTGCAGCCCGCCGAGTGCCCATCATGGAAGGTCGCGCCGGTGAATGGGGAGCGGGGGCCTTTGCTGAAGTCGATTCCGAGTTGCTGCCCGGGGTGTATCAGTTCGGAGCGCCGGATGAGATGCTTGCCGAAGGCTCTGCGCGCGCTGTTCTGTTGATTCGTTTTCCCGACACGGTGATCAAACCCGTAGAAATTAATCTCGTCGCATACGACCCGCAGGACGCGGAGCGGATTGGCGTGTGGAGCCTGGCCGGTCACAAGCGGCATGAATTTCTTCGGCGGGCATTGCCGCGGTTTACCGAAATGGAACTGGCGTTGGGCGAGCAACGGGAGAAAGAACTAAAGGCAAGGCTAAACGCGGAAAAAAAATCGTAAGTATGTCGTACGCACTGAAGAAAGGAACCACGTCGAAGATATTGCTCGTCTACGCCATCGATGCGGCTGACATGCGTTCAGGCAAGACCGGTTTGAGCTCGAAGACTCCGGACTCCAGCGCCGCCTACATTCGCGAAGGAGAAACTCAAGTGCGGCGGATACCTCTTGTCGAAGGAAAGGTCGGTGAACATCGAGCCGGAAGCTTTGTTGAAATTGACAATAAATTGTTGCCTGGAGTGTACCAGTTCGGCGTTCCTGACGAGATGCTTGCCGCCGGTGCCGAGACAGTCACGCTAATGTTGAAATTTCCCGGAGCGGTCATCGAGCCGATTTCTATTCATCTGGTTGCTTATGACCCGCAGGATGCAGATCGCCTTGGAATGGCCGCGCTGGGCCCGGAAGGCCGAAAGGCCGCTCTGCGTGGCGCTTTCCCGCGTCTGACCGCGAAAGAATTGGGCGAGGCGTGATGAAGTCCGGCAAGCCGGCAACATGATGCAGCCGGCCGCAATGTCTGGGCAACCATATCGCAGGCACATCGTCGGATTGCCGTTGCAGCGCTCGCTCTTCGGTCAGGCAGCCCGGGCCGCGACGACAATCGGCTTGCCTGGCCTTACATCGGAGCAGGAATTTCCAGCGCAGCTGGATGAAAACGGCGACCTCTTTTTGGACCGGTCACAGGTCGCCGTGCTGACCGAAGCTTTACGCTCGTGGTTCACGCCGGAAACTCTCGAACAAATGCACGCGACGCACGCCACCGCCTGCCATGCCTTGGTTGATGCGACCGAGAATGCCGCGCGCGTAGCCGCTTCGCTTGAGAGCGCCTCGGCGAGGAAATTGTCCGAAAATCTCGCGAACAAAATGGCGCTCGTATTAGCCTATGGGATCTTGAGCAAATTTGTACCGGATCTTCTTCTGCGCGCTCTCGCCGATGCCGGGGATGTTGAGCCGCCGCCTTTTCCCGAGAAAAGTGCCGGGGCCGAACTTATGCAAGACACGTTCGGATTGTATAAAGCTTGCTGCGCCCTCGACTATACTCCGCAACGATTGCACCGGGAGTGGCCCCGCGTATCGCCGAAAGTCTTTCACCTCATTAGGGAATTCTGCAAACGGCAAACAGGTTTCGGTCCACTCGCGTGGGACTCGCCCGGCTACGAAGATCCGGATTACGTCGTCCGATTGCTCCACTCGGCCTTCGATGACGTCGATGTAGAACAAGTTCGCCGACGTTTATCTTTCGCAAAAAGACCCGCAGTTGCTGCGTCCCCTGCCGGTATGCGAACGAAAGTCTCTGCTCTCAGGCGTGTGCTTGGGTTTTGGCTGGATTTTCTGGAACGGGAGACGTGGTATGTGCGCCGCGCTTTCTATGTCGGCATGGTCCCGCTTCTGCAGCAACTGGCTGCGGGATATCTCCAGAAAATTCCCACACTTCAACCAGTGGATTTGTTATTTCTCGACATTCGTGAACTGACTACGGAGATTAACGATCCGGCGATGATTTGTAAGCGCCGTGATCGTTACATGGAAAACACCGATTACTTGTCAGTACGCGGCGTGGAGCCGAGCCGGCTCATAACGATGATGAGGAATCCATGAGCGCCGAAAAATCAGCGAAAATCTACTCGGGCTTGGGTGCAGCGCCGGGACGTGCGAGCGGGAGAGCATATGTGATACGCAACGCCGAAGACGTTATGGCCGTTCCGGCAGGTTCTATTCTCGTTATGCGCATCCTTCATCCACATCTTGCGCCATTGCTCCCGCGAGTCGCCGGACTCGTGGTCGAGGAAGGCGCCATTCTTCAGCACGCCACCACGCTTGCTCGCGAGTGCGGGATTCCGGCCGCAGTGGGAATTCGGGATGCTCGCAGTCTTTTTCACGACGGTGACTTGTTAGACGTGGACGGTTACACCGGCGAAGTGGTTGCCAGGTATCTGGACTGATCGGTGACTCCTTTAACCGATCTTGGATCAGCAAAGTATCTCGGCTTCGCGGGCGGTCTCTACCCGAATGGGAAAAACTCACCACCTTCTGCTTACGATCAGGCTGGAATCGCGCTTGCTGCGACAGTTCAAGCTCTGGACACAGCCGGCGAACCGTCGACCTCGGGAAAAATCGTCATGCTCTGCATCGGCATGTCCAACGCGTCTTCTGAGTTTTCGCAGTTCATCCGGTTGGCCGACGCTGACGCACGCAAAAACCCTGGTTTGTTAATGATCGATGCTGCTTTGGAAGGGGCGGCCGCAACAGACATTGCCTTGCCATTCGGCGATTACTGGAAACACGTGGACAGCCAGCTTCAACCCTGCGAGGTCTCCGCTGCACAGGTGCAGGTTGTATGGCTCAAGACTGCCTTCGCTCACGAGCGTCGCGGTTTTCCGGAAAGTGCGCGGCTTCTGCAGCGGACGTTGCGCTCAATCGTGGAGATTCTCAGTACGAAGTTTGCGCAACTGAAACTTGTATACGTCTCCAGCCGTATCTATGGCGGGTATTCGGAAACGGATTTGAGCCCGGAGCCCATCGCGTACGAGTCGGCATTCGCGGTGAAGTGGTTGATCGAGGAGCGGATCAACAATTCTGGTCCCGACAGTTCGGTACCCTGGGTTTCATGGGGCCCTTACCTATGGGCCGATGGCTTGACGCCACGCAGTGATGGCCTTACATGGGAGCGCAGCGATTTTGGACCTGATGGCGTCCATCCCTCCGCGCAGGGTGTGTTGAAAGTGGCAACGATGTTACTCGAGTTCTTTCAAAATGGCACCACCACCAAGCCGTGGTTCTTCTCACTCATGCCTTGATATTCGGTAGTCGGCGCTGATAAGAGAGTTTTTCAACAGCGCAGTGATTGCGCGTGACATTTCCTTAGACTGGAACCAGCCTTGCTTGACAGCGATTCTTCCGTCCGGATGGACCAATATCGCGACGTTTGGCGCACTGCCGAACGCGCGCCAGGCGCGGTCATCCAAAGCGTCTATTAACATGGAGTTAGACAGACGATAACGGCGCCTTAGCTGGCGCGCCAGCTCGATGCGTGCTTCAAGAGTTCGGTGTTGAGCAAGCGGATGCCGGCTATCTCCTTCTTAGCCGTGATCCATATCCTGTTTGCGTAGGGGGAAGGCGCATCAATCGGGTGCGCTTCGAGGATATAGATAATCACCGTATTGATGTAGCGTTCAAAGCGCCGCGCAAGGCGTCGCAGGGCCCTGGCATGTCGCCGGCTCCGACCGCAACTCAGCGACATCGTCACGAGCAGCGCCGGTCGTTTATTCCAGCAGCCGCTGAGTTGCTGATGTTTGCCTGCAATGTCATGGAGTATTAACTCGGGCAAGCGTTCGCCAGGCTCACCGCGTTGCCGGGCGCGGTCGCCGAGGGTCCGGTACAGATCCTTGTGCCATGGGATCCACGCTTCGGTCTTCTGTACCCCGGGAGAGCAGAGCCGCCACAGCGATCGTCGGGCTCTCCGGCGAAACCAGCGGAGCGCAGTCAAGGCGCGCCCCCACCAAGATATAAGTACGCGCAAGACGGTGGCGAGAAGCACGTACGGGATGGACTTCTCGCGGCTGGGTTCGTTAGGTGCCACGAAGCTATGGAATGCCATCGTTGCTGCAGATCCGAGTGTTCACGTAGTTTACAGCGGCTCACAACGTAATGCTAGTCAGCGGTCTAGCCATGGGAACCCACTACCTGGTTTTGGCCAAGCGGAACGATCTCAGCGCCAGAATTGCGTCGTGCGAAACTAGCCGAATCCAGTTAATTTGGGCGTTAACAACGACCAGGCGGAGTTGCACATCTCTTCGGGCGAAAGGTTAGTTGTATCCAGTTCCACGACAGGACCTAGTCTCATCGCCCATCGGCGAGAAGCATCTTGCCTCTTATGAAAAAACTCTTTTGATTCGAGGACCATTCGCGCTACCGGCGTGAGTTTGCCTGACTCGCGCGAACGCTTATTAATCCTTACACCGGCGGCCGCATGTTCCGCCGTGAGGAGGACAGTCAGATCAGGCATGCACAGGTAAGACAGGAACGGTTGAATGAGGTCGCGAGCTTCCGTCTCTTCGATCGCCGATACGCCAATCATCAGCGATAGGGGACTTGCCAGATAACGATCGCAGACGACATGACTCTGCTTCAGTTGAGCGCGCACTAGGTCCGACAGATGCAATGTTGCCGCCAAATAGTAGATAAGCCGGGGAAGTGGCGCGACAGACTCGTCCAGATGCACCTTGCCTCGGAAGCTCACGAACTCGGGCGGGTAGTGAAACGTGGAAGCGCCGAGCCGGGTGCTTAGATATTCTACAATCGTACTCTTGCCGACGCCGTTACAACCTTCAATAACCAGGAATCTCGATTGTGATGGCATCAGTAATAATCGTCTTCAGGTAACGCCGGTTCCGCATCCGACCCAATAAGACGCGCTTCGATGAGATAGCCTCGCCGCCGATTTTTCATCTTTGCGATGAGATCCGGTGGCAACGGAGCTGGTAGATTCCGCGCGGCTTCAATCAGCTCCGGGCCTTGAAGGAAAAAGATATCACCCTTGTCGAGGCTGCCGGATGCGATCAAGCGCCGCTCCAGCTCGACCACAAGCTGTCGCAGCGGATAGGAATACTTTAGCCATAGGATGTGGTGATTCTCCCTTTCGACATTCAGGTCGTGGACGAAACGCGCGGCGTGATTCAGCCCAAGCGCGCGGCCGCTGTTGTGGGCGAGATCAAAATGGAAACTTAGCGCGAGCATATTGCGCCGCAGATTGAGTTCGTAAGGCATGACGGCGTGCGGCTGGGTTTTGAGTGCAGTCTCGATGACACGCCCACGCGTGTCCCACGGTTCGAAGAGCAGGTCGCGGTCACGCATCCAATGCCATTTCCGGAGATGCCCGTCCAGGTTCTGCGCAACGGCGGAATGTCGTCCCGCATCCAGAGCGGACTCGGCTTCTTCTTTCGTTCGAAGCCCGGCCGCGAGCAGCGCTTCGCGCAGCTTCGCCACGTCGGCCATGTACGCGCCACTCAGAACGGGAGTAGTCGGCACGATGAAATCAGCGGGACCGGGCCACAGCCGACCGGCAGGAGGCGAGCCGAGATTACTCAGATTGTGGTTCACCGTTTCGTCAATGAAAGGGAACAAAATGTCATCGCCCTGAGCTTGAATAAACCAGCACAGGGCGAAAAATTCCACCCAGCGTGGCCACCAGGAAGTAATCAATGCGACCATTTGATCGCCCGAGATCGCCTTCAACTCCGCGTCAGAGGTGGGAAATAGAATGAGAACTTCAGCCAGTCGATCGTAGGAAGCGCGGACCCGCCGTATCAAATCGACCATGAACGCTTCGTTCCATGTCCCGCGCACAATCGACTGCCACACCAGAGCAAAAGTGTCGGAGCGGAAATGGTACCGGCATTTCATCCACTTGATGTGGAGCGGGGGAATGTTTCGAAACCCGAGGACACGTGGAACCATCTCGAAGCCGGGTTGAACCAGAGACTTCAAAAGAGCAGAGATAACAAGTTCGGGACGCACTTCCAGCCACTCGAAGTCCCCGGTCCTTGCCGTCGTCGCAAATTCCTGGTGGAACCGACCGTACTCCGGAAGCAGAGCCCACCACCTCGCGCGCGCTTGGGGCGCGGGCATGGTCGCGATCCTGCTTGCTGGTTTGTGGCCAAAGAACTTGATTGTGTCGAGTGCGGCGGCTTCCGCTTGGGCCATTCCGCCGATTTTTTGGCGCGTGATTCGTGTTTCTGTGCGGATGGCACTCGCGCAGCCGAGCGGAACAGCGGCGGATCCGTTCGGCCACGTTACTCCTGGATCGAATACCAACGGAAAAGGGGGGCGATCGTTGTCGTAAAGCGTAACCGCTGGATTTGCTACCCGCGCGATAGCTTGACCGAGTTCGCGGCGGGGCAAGCTGCCTAACGACAAGAGGCATAACTTGGAGGTCGGCCGTTCCAAAACGATACCGGCAACCATGGTGACATAGTTTTCGAGTGCGGCCGCGCGAGCATTGGCCGGCAGCGCTTCGAGGTCGTTCCACAGGCCGTGCTTGTTCGTTCTCAGGTCGAGGTCCGGCATGAGCACAATCTTGGTGACTTCGGAAGGCATCGCTCTTAATGCCTCCGCTGTAGAGATAATAGGCACGAGCTCGGGTCTGTCTCTTGTCAGCTCAAGCCATCCAGACCAAATGTCCGACCAGTGAACCTGCTCAAATGATTTCGCCGCATGTTCTGTCTTGATGCGGCCTCGATAGATGCGGCCAGTCGATCCATTGACCGTGACCAGCTCTCCGTCGGCCAGCGTAGTTGTCGCAGTTTCGGTTCCGACGACGCAAGGCAAACCGAGTTCGCGCGATACGATCCCGGCGTGACAAATGATCCCGCCGACGTCCGTAACGATGGCCGCCGAGTTTCGCATAGCCACCACCATGTCGGGATTTGTCATTGGCGTTACGAGCACCGATCCGGACTGGAGTTGAAGCGCTTGTTCAATGTTGAACACCAGGTGAACGGGGCCCGATCCTGTGCCGGAGCTGGCAGGCACTCCGCTGAGAATGGGGGCAGTGGTGAAAGGCGATGCCGGCCCGGCACTCGCGTCGCCGGAGAATGCAGCAGTAATCGGTCGGGATTGGACGATATGTAGCTCATCATGGTGGATGACCCACTCGACGTCTTGCGGTGCGCCGAAACTTTGCTCCAGCCGCTTGGCGACTTGAGCCAATGCACGCGCATGCCTGGGGCGAAGTGGTCCTTCAAGCGATTCCGGGACATCTTGCGCCTCGTTCAACCAAAGCCTCTCGGGCGTCACCTCACCTTTTACCAGCTTTTCGCAATCTCCCTCGACGTGCTCGACGAGAATGGATTGTCTTCCATCTGGCCCGGCAAAGCGCGTGAACATAACTCCCGAGCGCTCGGCACGCAGGAAACGTTGCACCACGACTGCCATCGCCGGTACTTGGTGAACGCCAATCTCACGGAAGTAAGTGAGAGCACGCGGCGAGAACACCGATGCCCAAATCTGCCGAACGGTCGGTTCAAACTCTTCCGGCGTGCTGACCGGGACCGATTCAAAAATACCCGCGAAAGAATGGGTGCTGCCGTCTTCAATGGTGGCTGAAGAGCGAACGATCAGGCCCTCGGAAGGCGGCTCCCAGAGGCGCGACTTCTCGACCATTTCCGTGATCGGTTCGAGGATTCGCGCAGGAATCCGGCGGGAAAGAATGCTCTGACGAATCTGTTCGCCAGTTGCGATCGTATCGCCGGAGCCAGCGAGAAGCGAGTCGAGCGTGTCGAGCGCGGGAGCGAGCCCCATCTCTTTCAGCGCGGCTTGAAAGGCCTCACGCGTGATAACAAAACCGGCCGGAACGCGATGTCCGAGGTTCATGAGCCGGCACAGAGAAGCTCCTTTCCCACCGAGCCGGCCCGGATCGGCCGCATCTGCGCCGGCGTCGAGCACCTCAATATACTGCGTGTGACTAAGAGCTGTTGCCATGGCTGATTTTGAATCGCGATTATGCGGCAACCAAGAGCGAAGCGCAACGCCCTTGTGCGGATCGAAAATAGCATTTGCTAATAATCGATCATTCCGATGCCTGGTATTTGGATTTTCCAGGGAGCTGTCTTTTGGAAGACCCAAGTCTGGATTGGAGACGAATCAACCAACAATCGCAAAGTTAACAGCAAGGAAAGTTGGGGATTAACAGAGAATCAAAGCTCGCGTAAGAAGCGAGCTATGACGTTTCCAGGAGCGAAGACGCCAATTAAACGCGCACAGCTTCTTCACACATAACCTGGATACACGCCTGGATGGAAGTTGTTGGCCGAATCTGGCCGAGTTACTGGCTGCTCATTTGGGGCAGCTTTCTAGTCGTTGGTTCTGTCCGTTTGACGTGGGCTTCTTAACGGATTTGTTCCGACGATTGGTAAATCGTTTACGTTTTTGACTTACGCCTGCGATTCGTTGATCTGAGATCGCCGCAACGCATGAATCGACGGAATTCGATGAGCAGCGGGGTGCCCCTCATCTCTCGCCCAACCCCAAGCGGTCAACAACCGCATCAAGAGCGCAGACGAGCATTTCGCTGCGCGAAAGATCCGATGTATCGATCTCTACATAGGATCCGCGCCTCGTCACCTCTTTCTTCATGTGCAATTGCCAGCGTTGAAAAAACGCCGGCGACTCCATCGATTCGTGTTGTGAATTAGTCACGATACGGTCCGCCCTGCCTCGCAGGCGAGTCGTGGCCACCGAGTGTTCCACGGTTAGAAGCAAGGTCAAGTCAGGGGGACAGTAGTACGGCTCGTAAGTTGCAACAATCGTCGCAACTTCCTGAGCCGTCACAGACGGATCACTCGCCAAGAGTGTCAGTGAACTGACGAGATATCGATCGCAGACTACGTGTCTGGATTCTAGATGTGCTTTCGCCAGATCCGACACTTGCATCGTGGCGGCGAGGTAATGAAGAAGCCGAGGAAGGGGTGCGACCTTCACGTCCAGTTCCGCATCCTGTCGAAACCGTCCAAATTCTGGAGTGAAATGGAGCAGCGCAGCGCCGAACCTGTCGCGGAGCATTTCCGAGACAGTAGTTTTGCCTGCGCCGTGAACGCCCTCCACAACCACGAAACTAAAAGGTGTTGTCACGCACTAACTTTGAACAGCGATTATGCGGTAACCGAGAACTAACCGCAACGTGTTGTTCGGATCCGAAATTACATCTGCGATTGATGCGACCGTCACGATGACTAGATTTGATTTCACGGGAGACATTAGCTAGGATTCGTGGATTCTTGACGGAGTCCTTGAATTTCTACGACACCATCGGACGGCAATATTCCCAGGTCCGCGAGGCAGATCCGCGTGTGACTGAAATGCTCTTGCGAGAACTTGCCCTGCAACCGGGAAAATGCATCGCGGATGTCGGTGCTGGCACTGGTAACTACGCCTTGGCATTAGCGGAGCGAGGCTATCATGTTCGTGCTGTGGAACCCTCGCAGGTGATGCTTAGTCAAGCGAGGCCACACCCGCAGGTTCAATATTCGCAGGGATATGCCGAAGAACTGCCTTTGGAGAACGCAGGGGTTGACGCAATGATCTGCGTCAATGCCATTCACCATTTCCGCGATCTTGACAGAGCAGTTCGCGAGATGGATCGCGTCTGCAATGAGGGCCGAATCGTCATTCTGACGGCGGACGTGCGCCTGGCCGAGTCGTATTGGTTCAACGACTATTTTCCGGACGTTTTCGATAACAATCTGCTACGTTTTCAGCCGCTAAATGACCTCGTCGTACGGCTGCGCCGCGTTTCCCGCCGCCGGGTATGGATTACGCCGCTTCATATTCCACACGATTTTGCCGACCTCTTTTGCGGCGCGGCCTGGAGTCGCCCCCAAGCCTGCCTTTCCCCAACTTTCCGCTCGTGCTGGTCGTCATTGACCTCAGTCTCACTGCGCTCCGTCGAAGACGGGCTCCGGCGGCTGGCGAAGGATCTGGAAACCGGCGAGTTTCGAAGGCGTTACCCCGATCTGCAGAGAAGGCAGGAAATGGACCTAGGAATTCGCATTTTAACGTTGTTGCCGAGAACCTAAAAAGAGTAGCACCACATACAGACGGCGCTGTGGGCCTTTCGTAATCAGGTTTGATGATTACGCAGTCTGCATCAGGCATTTGATATGAACACAGAGGTCTCGAACATAATCTGAACAGGAGTCGCACGATGCCAGTTGGGATTGATTACTCTTTTGTTAAGAAAATCGGTCGCGCCGAGTTCTCCTTGGAAGAGATCCACGCCCTGCGGAGTTTGGCGGTACGCGACAGCCATTGCGACGCGATCCTTAAGGAAGCCCTCCTGGATGGCGATTATGACCTGGACTCCCTGGGGAGGCAGATAGCACAGCTGGGCGACGATTTCATACTGAATTCATTTCCCTGTCAACTATTCACCGCGACAAATCTGTTGATCCGCAGTGAATTTCTACTTTTGTGGCATGTCGGCGACGGCCGGTTAATATTCAGCGACATCGATACGATCATTGATCAGACGCGGCGGCACATTTCCGCATTCAAGCCAAGAGCCGTGATGTACAGGCTGTGCGACTACAACTCGACCGATTTTCACTTTATCGAAGAGACGTCGCCGTCCTCGCGGGGAGCGGCGCGGTTGATCGCGCAGGACGAACTGCTCGATTTTGATTTAAGAACCATCCAAGCAATTCTCTCGGAAGACATTCCGCTCGATGTCCTGATCCCATACGTGCGGTTCCATGAGGAATTGGAGATTCTGGTGAATCGTCTGCGAACCCGATTCGCCAGTAGCAAGCGGCCGCGAAGACTAGGCATGATGCTCGAATTGCCGGCGAACCTATTTGAGCTGGATTGCTACGAGGGCGTCGACTTTTTCGTCTTCGGTCCTGCAGACCTGCTTCAATGTTTCTACGGTGGATTGAACCGAAATGACGGTTCCTTCGAAGCCGCCAGCGCAAACGTGCTGATTGAGCCGGTCCGCTACGCCTTAAGCAGGATTGATCGCCAAGGAGGCAAAACGGTTTACTTCACGAAACATCTGATCGAGCTTACCTCGGAATTCGCCTTGCAGTCCTTGGAGCGGACCCAAGTTCAACGGGTTTATGTGCCGTGTCAGTTAGCCGGCGCGACCAAACTGTCGTCAGGGAAACGCAAGATGCGCGGGCAGCGTCAAAAAGGGGCTGACGGCAATTGAGCCGCTGCGAGTGCGAAGGTTATTTGCTGCCGGCACTATCGACCACGGTATCGACCGTCGATCCGTCCGGTCGCTTGCTTCTCGATGCAGCTTCCGAAACTTCACGGCGGCAACCCGAGCGTGCGCCGCGCGGACCAGGCTGAAAGAATGCGACCCCTTTCGCCGCAAGGTGGAATTGCAGCGAGCTGTCTGGTGGACAACGAGAAACCGCGGTTTTTTTCTTGATTCTACGCCGAATTTCGTGAGAAAAGCGTCTGCGATGGGTGGTCTCACGCAGCGTGCAATCTTAAAACATTCCAGCAGGTCTATTGCTGCCGGTCGGGGCGGCATCACTGCAGCGGGCTTGTAGGTTGTTTACATCCCACATTGAACGATGTTAGTAGCTGCTAGACAGATGACCACAATACCCGCACAATTCGAGCAGACGCTCTCGGCTTTTCCCGACAAGACTGCTGTATTTGGCGGAGACGAATCGCTAACGTTCCGGCAACTTCACGCTGAGGCCGCGGCGACCGCGCAAGCTCTCGCGTCGCTTGGAGTCTTAGCGGGGGACCGGGTCGGTATCTGTATGCAGAAGAATCTCGATCAGGTCATCGCCATTCTGGGAGTGCTTTGGGCCAATGCGATCTTTGTTCCTATCCATCCGGTGCTCCACGCCGAGCAGATCGGACATATGGTGGACGACTGCGATATGAAACTCCTGATCACGGACTCTACCCGCATTACCGAACTCCGTGACGCAACACATGGGCGTATTGTGGTCGGGCATGGCCCGGCGGAAGAAGAGATGCCCTCGCTCAAGGAGCTTCGGCAGAAATGTCGAAACGCTCCCGTTTTCTTCCGAGCTAAACCGGAAGACACTGCCGCGATCATCTACTCGTCAGGATCCACGGGCAAGCCCAAGGGCATCATGATATCGCACCGGAACCTGGCCGATGGCTCGCGAATCGTGGCGAGCTACCTCGGAACGAAAGCTACGGATCGGATTGCAGGTGTGCTCTCGCTGAATTTCGATCACGGCCTGAACCAACTTTTGCAGACCCTCTATGCGGGAGCGTCGCTCTACCTGCACAATTTGATTTTTCCTCGCGATCTATTTCGCCTGCTCGCTACGAAGCGCATTACCGCTCTGCCACTGATGCCGGTCATCATCACACGCATGTTTGATCCGCAGCTTCCCGGTCCCGACGCTGATTTGGATTTCTCGGCGTTGCGCTACGTGAGCACAACGGGCGGACCCGTAACTGCGAGGATGCTTGACCAACTCCAGAGAACGTTCCCAAGGACTGATATCGTTGTCATGTACGGGTTGACCGAGGCTTTTCGCTCATCGTGGTTACCGCCCGATCAACTCTCCGCCCGGCGGACTTCGATCGGCAAGGCGATCCCCGAAGTCGAGCTCTACGTCTTGGACGACCAAGGCCAAGATTGCCCGCCCGGTGTTCCCGGCCAGCTCGTGCACCGCGGTGGCTGCGTAGCCAAGGGTTATTGGAACGCGCCCGAAGCGACGGCGGAACGTTTCCGGCAGATTGATCGTTTCCCTGGCGAAACAGTCGTTTTTTCCGGCGACCTCGTGCGTCGAGACGAGGAAGGTTACCTGTACTTCCTTGCGCGTATGGACTCGATGATAAAAACGCGCGGCTTCCGCGTCAGTCCGACGGAAATTGAAGAGCATGCGCATCGGTTCGATGGCCTTCTGGGCGCCGTCGCGTTTGGCATCGACAACCCCGAAATCGGGCAGGATATCGCGGTGGTCTATACCACAGCGGACCGAACTCCGCTCGCATCCCAGGTATTGACCGAACATTTTCGCCTTGGGATGCCTCATCACATGGTGCCCCGGTGGTTCGTCCATGCGGAGGCATTCCCCGCGACGGCCAGTCAAGGAAAAGTGGATCGCGTCGCAGTTCGGCGATTCGCTCTGGAAAAGCTCGCCGGCTTGTGTTCAGTGCAGCACAATCATGATTGCACCTAGTTTCAGCCGCGAACTCCTCGAGCGATACGGCTCGCCTCTCTACGTCTACGATCTAGACGAGGCCGAGCGTCAAGCTAAAGCACTCTTTGAATTGCTTCCGAAAGGCGCGCAGGTGCTCTACTCGGTAAAGGCGAACCCCCTTCCAGAGGTGTGCGCGGCTTTGAAAAACGCCGGCTGTCGCGTCGAAATCGCATCCCTCTTGGAACTGGAGGTTGTGCGCGAAGCGGGTTTCGCGCCCGACCAAATCATGTGCTCTGGCCCGGGCAAGACTGCTTCGCTCGTTCGCGACATGTTAGTTGCCGGCGTGACTCATTTTTCATGCGACTCGTGGTATGACTTGGAACGCCTGGCCGGCGTTGCTTCGGCAACGAAGAAGCCAGCGAACGCGCTGTTGCGACTTCAGGTTCTCGGTGCACCGAGTGGAAGCGTCGGCGTCGGGGCGATGCAAAGTCACTTCGGGGCGGATCCGGCGGAACTGCTCAATAGCGGGGCTGCGCGTGTTGCCGCGTTGCAGGGAGCTGAGTTGGCAGGAATTCATATTTATTCCGGGGGTCAAATCCAGACCGCCGATAAACTGGCAAGCACGTTCGAACACGCAATTCATCTCGCTGAAGAAATTGCTGAGGCCGGTGTACCACTGCGCCTGGTCGATCTTGGTGGTGGATTTCCATGGCCATTTGGAACCTCGGATGATCCGGTGGACATTTCCGCTTTGCGGGAGAAGCTGCAGCGTGTGAATGCGCAGCGGAGGTTAACCGCAGAGGCGAAGCTTTGGTTCGAGTCAGGACGGTATCTTGTAGCTTCTAGCGGGACTCTCCTTTCGACGGTCCTTGACGTGAAAGTCTGGAATGGCAAGCCGCACATCATCCTCGATACAGGAATGATTCATCTGGGTGGAATGGCAGGCCTGGGACGGATTTATCGCGCTGTTGCTTCTATTGAGCCGCTTGCGGGGCGTGACGGCGCACTACTCCAATCCGTGGACGTCGTAGGTCCGACGGACTACGCGCTGGACTACGTCACGCGCGACGCATCGGTTCCAGCTTTGAAACCGGGAGACGCTGTGTCCATACCGAATGTCGGTGCTTACGGTCTAACCGCTAGTCTGGTCGCCTTTACTGGCTCGCAACCTCCTGCGGAGGTTTGTTGTCGTGGGAGCTCGGTCGTTGCGGTGCATCGCCTGCGCACGGGCCATGAACGTATTCGGGCTTGACGCCATGCAGTGAATCCCGGACTGAGAGACCCAGTAATAATATATGGACGACATAACCACTCAATTCGAGGAATGCCTGCGCCGGCACCTCCGCTCAGCGAAGCCGAACCCCATCAACTACGACGTGGAGCTTGTGCAACTCGGTCTGGATTCGATGACTGCGGTCGCCGTCCTCATGGATATGGAAAAGACGTTCGGCATTCGTTTTCCCGACGACATGCTCGTTGAGGGCACTTTTCGTACTGCTGGACGGCTGAAAGAAGCGGTCCAGCTTCTGCGAGAGCGACAAGCGTCATGACCAGATCACTGCCCGACCAATCGCTGGGACCCGAGTGGACGATACTTGAGCTACTCGCCCGGGGTATTATCGATGACTCGGAGGTCCAGATGGTTCGCGATCTCCTAACGACGGATACCCTGAAGTGGGGCGAGTTGCTGGAGCAAGCGTTGCGGCACAAGATGTTTCCCATGCTGGCCCACCAAATTATGTCGGCCAGCCTACGATTCGATGTCCCGACGAACATCTACATGCATTTGGAATCGGCCTTGGAATGGAATCGGTGGCAGATCGAGGTGTTTCGTCGCGAAACAGTGCGCGTCGCGCAGGCGCTCGCCGATCGCGGTATTCCCTTCGTGGTTACCAAGGGCATGGCATTCGAATCGACGCTCTACGACAGCCTTGGCACGAGATACATGAATGACATCGATTTTATGATCACGCCGCGAGACCGCGATAAGGTGATGACCGTGATGCAGGAGCTCGGGTTCCGCCCGTTCTTTGATTGGGCGAAGGACGCGCGCCGCGAAGAAATCAGCAGCCGACTGAACCCCGACCACTTGCCAAAGCTTGCGCGCGAAATCGATCAGCCCGGGATTCGGTTAATCGATATCGATATCGCGAATAGCTTGACCTGGACAAAGAGTCCCTTTGACGTGCCGGTCGAGGAAGCTCTTGAAAATCCTGTCGAGCAACCCATTCCCGGCATGTCCGGCGTGAATATTCCCTGTTTCCGCCCTATATATCAATTCCTCTTCACCGTGCTCCACTTGTTCCGCGAAGCGTGGCTCCAGAAATTCGTGGAGTCCGGTACTGATGTCGGCCTGATGAAGTTCGGCGACGTGATCCGCCTGATTGATCGTAATCAGAATAAGTTAACCGACAGTGAACTGCTGCGGATCATGCAAACTCACGGTGTCACCGATGCTGTCGCCTGGGTGTTACGTCACATGGACGAGACATTCCATACGCACGCGGTGGAATTGCTGGCGCTCGAAAAGCATGGCAACGAGAAGCTGCTGCGTTCTCAGATGCGATCCCCCGGCTATGTGAACGCATGGAGCGAGTCGATGCGCGGTCGGCTCCAAAGTAAATCGCGCGGTTCGGTGCAGCCCGTTGCGCCAGCACACCGAGGCTCCTAAGGTGAGTGCCATTAAGAGCCTCCTGTTCCGCCGCCGCGACATGGACGGGCTCGATGTCTTTTTCCCGGCTAGGATGCGTGGGCTCAAAAGCCTGCTGTTCCAGTTCGTCCCGACGAGATATCGCGCTCAGAGATACAACCGGCAACTGCGCCGGGAGATCGAAGAAAATCCGAACGGTGCCCTCCTCGTATGGCCGCGAGAAAATTCGAGCCAACTGTATTACGTCTTCCACGGGATGGCGGGGGGACTAGGGATACAGCCTTTGACGGTGCTCCGCGAGACCGGATTGATCCATAACAGTCTGGTTCTGCTTAAGGATTATTACCGCTTTTTTTACCAAGCAGGGTTAAACCCGGAAATCACAGACGTTGACGCCATCATCGCGCGCCTACGGAGGTGCCAGGAAGAGTTACCTCAAGCCCGGCAGACATTCTGTTGCGGCCCGTCCTCCGGGGGTTATGCAGCGATCCTTTTCGGTCATTACCTGCAGGTGGACGTCGTCTATGCATTTGCACCGGTGACGCTGATCAATCTTGAGACTCTGAAGAGGTTCGGCGGCTGCAAAGACATGTCCCGGATCACCGAGGAGCGCCGCGATCTGTCACTTCTACTGGCCAAACACAATGGCCGAACTCGTTACAAGATGTTTTACTGCGACGGGCATTTCAGAGACCGCAAGTATGCCGAACGTCTCCGGCACTTGCCTGGCGTTGAGCTTTGTCCACAGCCGGGTACCACACACAACGTTATCCAGGCTATCCACGAGAGCGGTCGCCTCCGCGAGATTTTCAGCAATGGCGCACTGGAAGGCGCTCTAAAGTGAGCTAGGAAAAACTGCGGCGGATGTTTACGGCATCTAACTCTCCTAAGAAACTTATCGTGAAATTCGTCTTAAGAGCGACTGAAAGCATCTCCGGTTAAAGGCCGGAGAAAGATTACTACTAGCCGGACTCCGCCAACCGCTCCCAGCACAGTCCATCCGGGGAGACTCGATATCCATCATTCGTCGCCGGATCGCCTCCAGGATTGAAATCCAGCGGCGCGTCGAGCCCGTCCTGCCGCCCCATTTGGGCCGACCTACCCACCGCGCGCAGGTGCACTTGCGCCATGTCTCGCTCCTTCATCAACTCGCGCAACAGCCCAGAACGCTTGTTCGGGTCCACGGTGCCGTCAACCCGAAGCTGAAACAGCTCGCCGCTCCTTTCTCGGAGCCGCAGGAACTCGGCGACGGTAGTGCCCGCTCCGGCAACGAGCTGAAGAAAAGCGTGATTCGCAGCTTGGTCGCTACCGAGGACCTTGCGAGCTTTCCAGAAGTAGGATTGTTCGTCCTGGTGCATGTCGTAGAAGGAAACCAGGAAATCGTAGAAAACCGAGTACTCGAGGCGATAGCGCCGTTCATAGATGTCCAGGCCGACGGCTTCTGGCATTCCACGCTTCAGAATCGTCGCGATGGACCGCGCCGCAAGCATCCCGCTGTAGGTCGCGAGATGGACTCCCGAGGAAAAGATCGGATCGACGAAGCACGCCGAGTCGCCGACCAGCACCAGGCCCGGCACCCAGAATCGTGAATTGATGTAGGAGTAGTCTTTGCGCACCCGGTAGCCGCCGTACATGCCGTTCTCGATTCGGGTCGCGTTGGCGAGCAGCTGCTTGATTTCTGGACAGGCGTCGATGAATTGCCCCATGGCATAGTCGGGCCCGGATCGCAGCTTTGCAGCGTGCTCTTTCGCCACGACGGCCCCGACGCTGGTGAGTGTCTGCGACAGGGGGATGTACCAGAACCAGCCGAAGGGGAAGGCACAGGAGAAGATGTTGCCGCTGTGGGGCGCGGGTAGCCGGCCTCCGCCCTCGAAATAGCCGAACAGCGCCAGATTCTGGAAGAATTTTGAAAAAACCCGCTTGCCGGCGATGGCATGCAGCCGGCTCTGGTTACCGGATGCATCGATGATGAACGTCGCCCGGGCTTCGGTGCTTCGACCTGAACGATCCAGCAGGGTAACTCCAGAGCACCGGCCGCCCTCCTGAATGACATCGGTGACGCTGGTCTCCTCGCGCACCTCGACTCCTTGGCGGCGAGCGTTGTTGAGAAGCAACTCATCGAACTTGGCACGTTCGACCTGGTAGGCGAAGTTGAACTCGAGAATCTGGTTCACCTCAGCCGACCCAAAGTCGAAGGTCCACGGGGTCGGATGCTTCCCCCAGCGGAAGGTGCCACCCCGCTTCTTGATGAAGCCGGCGGCGTGCAGGTCATCGCTTACGCCCAGCAGGCGACAGACGCCGTGGACCGTCGCCGGCAGGAGCGATTCACCGATTTGGTAGCGGGGAAACTTCTCCTTCTCGACGAGCAGCACTCGGGCCCCGGCCTTGGCGAGCAGGGTCGCCGCAGTGGATCCGCCAGGGCCTCCGCCGACGACGATAGCATTGTGATTTGCGATTCCCATAAAGCCGAACTACTCGCCGTCCTTCCCCTGGGCATGCTTGTCCAGCCGCAAGAGTCGCTGAACGGCGGATCCGAGAAGGCCAAGGAAAAACATCAGAAAACCGCCACAGAATATCTGCCCGGGCTCGAATGGGGGCGAGTTCAGTCTTATAGCCGCGGTGGCCGACCAAGTGATGTGCAGCATCGAATCGGGCGACGATAATCGCGCGTACACCAGACAATGCGACGAACGCCCGACGATGCCGACTAGTCGGGGCGAGGATTTCTTTCGGGCGCCAGCACTCATCAGGCCTAACGAGACACAAGATGAGCGACCGCTAGCTAGGGCGAGCGCGGTTTGCGAGCACGAGGTGGTAGCCATCGAAAGCTAGAACGCGGCACTGCCAGCGACTCGCTCCAACGCCAGCGTGTGTGGAAAGTATTGAGGAGTTGCGATGATGTATGTTTCTACCCCCGGAGGCTTTGAGCGTGCAAGCTGATATTCCAGGATCAATTACATTGCTGAATCTGATCGAGGCGGGGTGCTGCTCTTGGGCGGAGGCTTTGGAAGATTATCCGACTCCTGAGAACCCGGTCCGTTTCTGGACCTCTTTGTCGGGGAGCTCGCACCCGGAATAAAAACAATCGCTCCCATCGCCCGCATCCGGGATCGTGAGCGAGCGATCATGCGGTCGTAGCACGCCATCGTTGACATGAATACGAGCGCCGAGTTGCCCAGCGGAGAAAAACGTTTCTGATTTCACACAAGTAGAACGTATCAAGCCTACCGGTGGTGAGAGTTTTTTCGACAAAATATCTTAAACCCGACTGGAAGTCGGAAGAAAGAGCGCTGCCGTCGCAAACAGGGGTACAGCAGTTGATCGAGCTAACGCACGCCGCTATCGTTCTGCCGCGATGGATAGCAGGGCCCTCATTTTTCTTCACATACCCAAAACAGCGGGGACGACTCTTAACCGCATTATCGAATGGCAATACAGCCCTTTTGAGATTTTCACCATGGATCCGTATCGGATTAGGGCCACACCGGAACGACTCAAAACACTTCCAGAGGGGCGCCGTCGCCGCTTGCGCGTGGTGCGCGGACACATGTTCTATGGGCTTCATCAGTGCTTGCCGCAAGGCGCTACTTACATGACAATGCTCCGCGACCCGGTGGCCAGGGTTATGTCGGCTTATTATTTTATTCTGCGCAGGCCGCTTAATCCGCTGCACCGGAAAGTGAAGAAGGAACGACTGAGCATAGAAGACTGCATTCGCTTATTCCCTCAGCGCCATAACTTGCAGTGCAGGTTAATTGCCGGAGTAAAGGAAGCTAGCTCGACCGGCGATGGGCGATTACTAGACATGGCGAAAGAACACCTTACGAAATCGTTTAGTGTCGTGGGAATTTGTGAAAGGTTCGAGGAGAGTCTCATGCTCATGGCCACGACCTTTGATTGGGAGATCCCTTTTTACAAGAATTGCAAGGTCTCAAAAACACGACCACAGATTGATCCAGGCACGGTGGAAATGATTCGCGACCACAACCGGCTCGATGTTGAGCTTTATGAATTTAGCAAGCGTCTATTTGAGGAGAGCCTGCAAAAGAAAGAAGCAGCGGTCCAAGAAGGACTGGCTGCATTGCGCGCGCTGCCGACGCCGGGTGCGGTGCAGGGCTTTTGTAACTCGGCTTTGGGAGCAGGTCGCTTTGTGGTGAACAAAATCGCATCAGCAGTATGAGAACGCACAGGATTCAGATTGTATCTCGGCGCCTGGTCATCGCCTCGGTGGTGCTGGTCATCGCGGTGGCGATCTGGGGAACGCAGGTGGCTGAGTCAGGGCAGGGGCGGCGCCGACGGGCGGATTTTCAGGATGTCAATATTGTGCGCGACGTGGTTTACAAACGTGTTAACGGTCGCGATCTCCGGCTGGACATTTATTCGCCCAAGTCGATCACTCGTCCCTTGCCGGTCGTTCTGTGGATTTTCGGCAACCGTTGGAGCCGCGGAAGCAAAAATCATCCACCACCTCTAGACCTCATGTCGCAAGGTTACATTGTTGTCAGCATAGACTATCGGCTCTCCGGAGAGGCCCCCTTTCCGGCCGCAATTGAGGATTGCAAGGCAGCCGTCCGCTGGATTCGGGCCAATGCCGCTGCTTATCATTTCGACCCCGATCATATCGGGGCGTGGGGTCACTCCGCTGGGGGACATCTGGCTGCGCTCCTGGGCACCTCAGGTGGCGTAACGGAGCTGGAGGGTCCTGGCGATAACTCTACCTTTTCGAGCGGGGTGCAGGCAGTATGTGATATGTCGGGACCGTCGGATATCGTGCAATTTTACGAGGCTGTATCAAATTCGAACGAGGGTATGGCCCCCATAGCCAAGTCATCTATCGAGCAGTTTCTAGGAGGCTCGGTTGAACAAAATAGGGCCAAAGCGATTGCTGCCAGTCCTACAAGCTATGTGAGCAAGGGCGATCCGCCGTTTCTCATCATCCATGGGAAGAATGATATGACGATTCCGGCGAGTCAAAGCGAAGTGTTGGCCAGCAAACTGAAAGCTGCCGGCATTCACGTAACGTTGATTGTGGATGAAAACCGAGGACATGGCGTGGGAAGTCCAGCCTTTGCCCAGGAAATTACCTCCTTTTTCGATAAGTATCTCAAGCCGGGTTCAACCAAGTAGTTACTATGAGATGGAACATGAGGTATGGCGGTTTGCACATCCTCTGGTGGATGAGCTACTGTCTTTTCCTCATCGCGGCTACTGCTTCGATTTCGTGCGCCGTGCCGGCGGGGCCTTCGATCCGGACAGGCTTATGGGTGACGCAAAAGGTATCCAGTGATCGCGCTGAATTAGACGTTTTCACTAATAGTATCCGCGCAAATCATCAACTGGCTGGCGTCTGTCTTCACATCCCGTGGAATCAAGTTGAGAAAGAACCTGGCAAACTCGACTTTACCGCGCTGGATAATTTCGTGGCCGCCCTGCGCGGTATCGGCATGAAATATCAGCTTTGTTTTAAACCGGGCGCTAGCACACCAGCTTTTGTCTATGCCGAGGGCGCTCAGGCTTTTGAATCTCGTGTGATGAATCCTCATCGACCCAATTTTGGAGAGGCGACGGTGATTCCGGTCCCGTGGGACCCGATTTATCAGCGGAAATTTTCCCGGGTCATCGCACAACTTGGGGAACGGTACGGCAACGATCCTTTGTGTGTAAGCGTCGTGCTTACGTGCGCGAACTCGTTGAGCGCAGAAATGCATCTCCCAAAAACTCGTGAAGATCTTGCCAAATGGAAAGCGCTGGGAAACTACGAAGAGAAGCTCCTCGATGTTTACAAAAAGTACACCGATGTATGGGCGAAAGCCTTTCCGCGGCAGGAGATATCGCTCCACTTATCCAAGGTGCTAGACTTGCCTCCACAGTTCTGCGAGCGCGTTATAGAGTATGGCCTGGGCAAATACCCGGATCGGTTTAGCATTCAGAATTGTCAGCTCACAGGCCGCCGTGAAGACACCGGCATGATGACCTATGATCTAGTACAAAAGTACCGTGATCGCGCTCATCACGGCTTTCAGAGTCTTGCCAGTCTGGCGAATGGCGGTGAGAGAATGGGCTCGATCGAGTTGGCTGTGCTCAATGTGGTTCACGCAGAGGGTGAATATTGGGAACTGTGGCACGGTGATGGTTTAAGCGTGGAGACTTCCGCTGCCGTGGCCCGGGCCTGGGAGGAAGGAAGGCGACTCGGTTACGACGCCTACAAGAAGAAACTAATGTCTGAAGGTGAATACCGCGCGCGCGATGAGGATCATTATCGCGCCAAGGGCACGGATCGGGGTAATCCCGCACAGACCCTCATCAAGTAACGCGCCGCCATGACTCAAGCCGATCGCGCCGCGGAAGCGGTCATCTTTCTCCACCTTCCAAAGGCAGCCGGCTCCACGCTCAATCGGCTGATTGAATGGGAATACCCTCTTTTTCAGATGTACTCGATCGATCCAGTTTTCTTCGAATGGTCATGGGCGCACTTGCAGCGCCTCTCCAAGGAACGACTGAAAAGAACGCGGATGTTCAAAGGCCACATGTTGTTTGGACTTCACGCGATCCTTCCCCAGCCGGCGACTTACATTACTGTCGTCCGCGAGCCTGTCGACCGCGTGATTTCTTCCTTCTACTTTATGCGCACCTACAAGCTGCACCCATTGTATTGGAGGTTTAAGCGTGAGAATTGGAGCTTGGAGGATTTTGTCAGACGCTCGCCGAGAGAGAATGTTCAATGCAAGATCATCGCCGGAGCTGAGTATAACAAGCCTTGCACAGCCGAGATCTGTGAAAAAGCAAAGGAGAATCTGGTCCGGTATTTTAGTGTTGTTGGCTTGTTCGAGCGTTTTGAAGAAAGCCTGGCTCTGATGAAGCTACGCTTTGGTTGGAAACTGCAACGCTACTCGAGTTTCAATGTGACTCGTACCCGGCCGAAGAAAGCCGACATTCCGCGATCGACTCTTGATCTGATTGCAGAGAAAAACTCGCTTGATATCTCACTCTACAACTGCGCGGCGAACCTGTTTCAGACTGCTGTTAAGACACACGCCCCCGAAGTGGGCCAGATCACGCGTGAGTTAGAATTGGCACGAGCGAGAACTCAGACCCCGCTTAGCTCGGCCCTATTTTCGATCTGTGCGGCTGGCAGGAAAGCTCTTAACAGGACTTACTCCAGTATCTAGGTCTAAGGGGTTTTGGCGATACCCTTCTGCTGGGTTGAGCGTTCAACCAACATGACTTTTGCCCGATACGATTCAAATTCGATCCTGCCAGTTTGGTGGAGATAATCCAGCACAGCCGGGCTCTCCAACTTTTCGAAGTTGGCGTAAGGCGCAAAAACAACCCAAGTGCGATGTGCCGGAGAAATGACCTCCCGCAGCTCAGTGATATTTCGCACCACCGGTAAGCCGGCGAACTTGTCGACGAATCTAGGCTCCGCGAGTAATTGATCGTACCCGGTTTTCGTCCCGAGGAGAGTATCCATTGAATAATCCCCGGACATTCCCGCGTACCAAGCGAAAACGTGTGGGATGCCTGGAATAATCCGGTCCCCCGGCCGGAAGTGGCTTTTTACGTAGTCTGCTGCGCCGCGATAGTCGTACCGGTACGTATTCATGCGGGTCATAAGTGTCGGTTCATCGCCTTTGCTGGAAAGGGCGTACTCCTTCATGACGGCTTCATTGCTTTGCAGGAAGAGCAGAGTCAACACCGCCAGACCGGTGGCATGCGCAGCAACCCGAGCAACAGTCGCGTCACCCGCGCGATGAGCGAGAGAAACAAGGCGATCATAAAGAGTAATCGCAGCGGCGCTGCCTGCAAGTATCACAAGCGGCTGATAATAGTAACAATAGCGTGGAGACAAAGCGGCGAGGAAGTTCGTATGGAGAAACCACAGCACAAAAAGTACCGTTAGAACATAACGAAATCCACGCTTGGCCCAGCAGAACGGAAGCCCGAGGAAAATCATGATCGTGAAGAAGACGTGATTTTCGGACAGCCATAACTTATCAATGTAAAATTCTGGAGTGTAGGCGGGCGTCAGGAAGAACAGCGACGGACCGGCAACATTCGAAAGCCCTGAGCCTACCATGAGATATGGGTCGCCCGCGATTGTTCGGGAGCAGTACTGAGCGACGACCACAGCAGCCATGAAAAAGAGGCAGCGGTAGAGATGAAACTCTTTTAACCACCACCATTCAAAGGGGCGAACAACCATTAGTGCAATGAAAACGGCGGGTAGGAGAAATCCAGTCCCCTCCCATGAAAGATAAGTCAGGCAAAACGTGACCGCTGCGGCGGTCAGATACCGGCGCTGCAGTGGGCGAACTCTGATTGCCTCATAAAAAAACCAAATCGTCAACAGTGTCAGGAACTGACATTGCGACGGGTAAAAGGCGTTTTGCGCCCACCGGATGTTGAGCGGCATGCACGCGTAAATGAAAGCGGCGAACAGTCCGACACGCCAGTTAAAAAGGCGACGGCCCATGAAGGCGATGACCCCGATGGAGAGCGTCCCCATGATGCAGTTGGGCAATCGCATTGACCACTCCGAATAACCAAAGAACAAGGCGGACAGAGCTTGGGCGTAAGCCACTAACTCGTAGGTAGTGATCCAGCGGATTTGTCCCGCATACTCGACATACGGAAAACCAAGCTTAAAGACTCCTTTCGATTTATTTATCAGGCCCATCTCGTCGTGATCGAACGACATGTAACCGAGGTTCTGATAACGGAGACCAAACCCGAGCAGCACCATCGCCGCCAGTAACAGATAGGGCAAAGCCGCGCGGAAATCGGTCTGCCGCAGTTGCCCTATTCGGCTCTTCAAGTCAAACGCTGTCCGCGCGTTCGCCCAGAAGTGAAGCAAGCGAATAGCTAACAGGGCTAGGATCGCTGCAATCACAAATTTTGGCTGAAATGACCAGTTCGTTGGAAATCGCAGGTCATAATTTGGAAGCATTAACAAAACCAAACCCGCCACAATCGGCCCATGAAAGAGGGCGTCGCGAGCCATCGCCCGGGCGAGGGCTTCCCTCCGTCGATCAGCCGCAATTGCGGATACCAGGAGCCAAACAGCCACTGTGAGGATGACCGTTAACGAAATTACGATGCAAAACTTTGCTAAAGTCGCGAAGTCAGAGTGATCGATTGGACTTGCTAAATCTTGCTTAAGATATCCCCAAGGCGCCAACCCATCCTTCCCTAATTCGATAGGCCGCTCAGCCCGTGCGGGTTGATTACCGGCTAATTGAACGCCTATCTGCCAGGCTGAGTTGGTTTCAAATTGCTCTATGCTGCCATCGTCGCGGACGAGAAAACCATTGGCAAAAAGAGTCGCCGGACCGTGTTCAGTACGTATCGCCGCAACAATGGTGTTTTGGCCTTTTTTTATCCAATAACTGATGTCATAGGCCAACAGAACAGGCGGCTCAAAAAGAGGCGTGCTTGTCTTACCGCGAGCAGAGCTCGCTTGACCGCTGACGGCCGCTTGCGTTTCCTCAGGCTTTTGAGCAGGCGAAGCGGCCGAGGTGGTTTTGGCTGGAGCCTCGTTGGCGCTAGCGCCCGATTGCGTTTCCTCAGGGCTTAGACTTGGCGAGGAGGACGGCGCGGCAAGATGCGGAAGCGCTCTCCCGCTAGATGAGGAAGGGATTGCAGGCGTGACGAGGTGTCCGTTGACAAGGAGATCGACATCTCCCGAACTTGCCAGCTGAATCCATGTCTCCTGCCGGGCATGCTCGGCGTTAATCGAAGTCGAGAAGACGGCCTCGGTTCCGGCGTTCTCAGCCATAATCCATGAACCGGAGGTGGGCAGTTGCAGCAGAAGCGGATTGGTGTCAACCCATGCAATCGGAACGGACTCTCCGTTAATCGCCGAGCGTCGCGCCTTTGGCCAAAGCTGTTCGTCCACCAAGGGAGAAGTCCACTCTTCAGAGCCTGCTACAATGCCCTTGTGGGAGCTGACTCTCCAATGCTCGTCCGATATCAATGAGATTACCTTGCCACTCGGTTCTTTGATAAATCCGCGAACGAGAATCTGCGCCGAGCCCGGGTACGATGTGCGCGAACTCGAAACCGCTATGACGTTGGTTCCGAACTTCAAACGCTTTTTGATGTCATAGATTCCGGCTACCCGGGTCTTCAGACCGGATCCTTTTCCGACAGACCGGTTGTTAACGATAACTTCGTAGTCGTCAGTTGCTGCAACTTCCAGCCACGCCTGAGCGGGTGGCACGCTAAGAAATACTTCCTTTCTGAAATAAGCTATCGGCGCAATATCCGCAGGTTCGATCCATTGGGCATCGCCGAAATCGAGTTGATACTGGCGCTGCTTTGGACTGAAGTAGGTCTGCTGTACATAATAACCGAGCATAAGCCCGCACGCCAACACCAGGCCCCATGACCATCGCTGTGCTCGCGAGGATAAATGCTTCGATGAAGTCGATAGGATTTGCATACGTTATTCGCCGGCCAGCCGGCTTATCGCCCAGTAATTCACGATCCAATCCTTCGCGTACGAAAGATTGTAATAGCGGCGGGCATCATCGTCGCGGCCAAGCTTCGCATAACAATCGCCCCCAAGCGAGTAAACATCGGCCACCACCGAGGTATGGTCCCTTATGATTTGAATCAGGCGATCGACTGTCTGGAGCGCAGCTTCATAACGGGCAAGATCAAAGTAGCCACGAGCGAGGTACGGAAGGACATAGACCTCCTGCGTAGGATCATCAGAGAGCGCGAGCTGCCAGCTGTTTACTGCCCCCCCGATCCCACCTGCTTGATACAGGGCCAGACCAAGCTCTATGCGAGTCTTCGCGGATTCACGTCGTGCGGCCGCCCCGACCCGGCCGCCCGCTTCGGCCGCACGGCTAAGCTCAAAGACCGCTGGCTCGTACTCATTGGCCTGTTGTAATTCCATCGCTCGGCTAATATGTCGCTCCGGTGAGTTATTTTCGATACCACTCTTCTTCTGAAGGTCGCCAATTGTGGCGTAGAGACCGATATCCTGCGCATGCCACGGGTCCCATTTCATCGCCTTTCGGTAGTCAGCGATTGCCTCTTGATTGTGGCCTCGCGCCTTGGCTATCGAACCACTGTTGAAATAACGCTGACCGATTATTGGCGGAGTGATTACGATTACGAGCGCGCCGAGGGGAAGACAGAGCAGCGCCAGGCCAATTGCGATTTTTCCATCCGGTAGACGGCGCATTGCATATACAGCAATCAACAACGAGCCGAGCGCGAAACAGGTCCAGCCAAGCCGGAGGAAGGAAAAGGCAGCGAGAAAGCGCCCACTCGCGGTGTAAAGGACGAGTCGATTCGGGAACACTTCAGGAGAACCATAATTGGCGGGAAAATATTCCCTCGTAAAAACCTTGCGCCATGGCGTCGCCTGGAGTTCATCAGTCAGATGACGGAGCATCATCGGCTGTTGAAAGGCAATGTGAGCTGGCGTCAACACACACATTGTTATGAGGACGGCTGCGGCCAGGCCGAGCGCCGAAGCAAAAAATCGGCGCAGAACAAATCCGGCAATCAAGACAGCAACTCCAAGAGCGCCGAAAGAGAGAAGAGTAACATGCGGAATAACTCCCGAGTCATGGAACAAAGGGAACTTCAGACCGGAAAGGTTCGAGGTCAGCGGATATTGCACCCACTTAAGAAACGCGGAACCAAGAATCAGAAAGCTGCCAATGATGAGCAGCCAACAAGTCGCCCAGAACTTGGCTAAAAACTTCGCCCAAGATTCGAAACGCTTCTTCCATTTTAAGTATAACGCGATCCAAGCGGCGGCGGCCTGGGTCCTTGCAGATATCGGCGGCGTCTCGATGCGATTCGAAGCCGTCATGTGTTGCGTTTAAGTTTCTTCACCCAAGACTCGATAAAGGGAGAGACAAACGCAATGCCTTCTCGCGCGTGATGTATCTCCTCCACCGAAAACGTCTTAAGCGCTAACAGAACAAGGGCATAGACAATTATCGAAACAACCGCTGCCGCAATCTGCCAGACAAGCGTTCCCTCGCTCCCAACGAAAAGCACAACTGTCATCGCGCATCCCCCCGCGAGCGGACGCCAGATGACATTGCCTAGGTTCGCCGGAAAACCGAGCCGCTTGAGTTGAAAGATCCAAATTCCAACAATCACGGTTTCAGCGCAGACGAATGCCAGGGCAGGTCCAGCAAACCCAAATCTGGGTATGAGAATGACCAGGAGGAGAATACGCAAAGCTGAGCCTATACAAGTGCTGACTAGAAAGCGCCTCTGTTCGTCGAGCGCTGCGAAAAGATACTGAAACAAAGTTGAGAGAAAGAATGGTACCAGCCCAAGCCCGAGAAGCTGCATCGCGGGAAGTGCGGGCAAAAACTTAGCGCCCAGGGCCAGGCGAAGGATCGGTTTCGACCACGCGATAAAAAAAGCGGCAAGGGGAATACTGATAAGCGCGAAAAACTTCATGCTCCACTGGTAAGCCTCCTTAAAGCGTTCCGGTGACACGTGTGCGGTGCGTGAGTAAAGAGGATACAGTGGGAGTGCAAGGTTCTGCGGGATCGTCCGCAGAGCCATGCTGATCCTATAAGGGCCACTAAATAAGCCGACCGTCGTTAAGTTTGTCATCCATGTAAGGATAAGGATGTCAAGTTGAAGCGCGAGTTGACGAAGCATGACCCCGCCGCCCATCGGCAGTCCGGCAGCCAAGAGGGATTTCCACACCGACACATCAATACGCAGTGGAATGCGTGCGTAAAGGCGTGAGACCACAATATGATAAAAATTCCAGAGAAATACGTTCGACACAAGATGCGCAGTGACGAAGCCGATCAATCCCATCTTCAACTTTATCATCACGACAATCAAGCCGAGGAGAAGAACCTTATGTAGGACAAACCCGAGGTTGTTTAGTTCATTATCTTCAAAGGCGCGGAGCACGGCGCTATAGCCGGCGGAGTGGAAGGTGGCCATTGTTGCCATCGTCATAACCAGGATGGCTATCTTTACATCCGTGCCGAAATGCAGGAATGGAACGATCAACCCGATGAGAAGAACCACTGCCACTGATACGACCCAAATAAGCGACGCCCCGGCACCAACCAGCGGCACGAGGCTTTCGGGATCTTTGGCGATTTCCCGGATCAACATGCGCGGCAAACCAGCATCGGCGAGGAGCTGGAAGAACATGGCAAACGCGAGAACGAACGAATATTTTCCGAATTCAACAACGCTGACCATCCGAGCGATGGTCAGAACGGTAGCTAAATAGACCGCCCCGCCTATAAGGCTGGCTCCAACACCGAAAACTGCGTTTTTGACGATTCGCTGCGACTGCTTCATGGAATCCACTTCCACACGCCACCGGCTGCTTTCTGGAGGCGCGCGTAGTAGCTGAGGCGTCGCGCTTGGAGCCCCTCGAGCTCATCTTGCCTGGCGATGAAACGCAGCTCCTTTTCAACCTCGGTTAACGGCTCGGCAACACCCTGCTGCTGCTGAGCTTGGAGTACTTCCACATCCCTCTGGGCTTTAGCGACGTCGCCTTGAAGGCTCAGGATGTTGTGCGTCAGCGTGTAGATCACTTGGTAGATCTTAAGAACCTCGTAGTTAACGTCATCGGCTGTTGAAAGAAGCCTGGCTTGTTCAGCTTTGTATGTCATCAATTTTGATCGCGTAGTAGCGAGCTGCGCCCCAAAGTCGAAAATGGGCACGTTGACGGCAATCGCACCGCTAAAGAAGCTTTCGCTGTTAGAAACACCACTAAAATCGTCGATATAGCTAGCTGAACCATCCAGGTAAACTGACGGATACAACCGGAATCGTTCCAGCCGATAAGCCTGCTTCGCTTGATCAATAACGGCCCGCTGTTTCTCAAGCGATGGATGGTGGTTGAGGCATGCGCCGACCAATTGCTCCGTGGTTGGTGGCGGATCAGGTGGATCAGGCAGTACGTTCGATAACGGGAGGTTGGGCGAAGAGGACACGCCAAGAGTTTTTGACAGCCCCAGCGATCCTGCCACGGCTTGCTGCCGAAGAAGCGTCAGAAGAGTCTGCGATGCGCTGAACTGCTCCTTCGCAACCTTGACGTCAAGTGGTAACTTTAATCCCTGCTTCTGTTGCTCTTGGAGGATACTGACTGACTGGTCGAGCAGCTTGACCCTGCGTTCGGCTAAGCCCATTCTGTTTCGTGCCGAAACAGTCGTGACAAACTCATCGGTGATACGGTAGATCACTTCCTCACGTGTCAGACTGACAGTCCACGCAAGAGCCTGTCTCTTTGCCTTCTTTTCCGCGACCCCAGGCGCATTATTCAAACCCAGAATACTTCCATCTGCAAAGAGTGGGTACTTCAAATGAGCTGAGTATAACTCGACTTCAGCCGAACCAACCGAGCTCGCGGTCACTACGCTTCCGTTGGGACTTACACTTCCCAGGTTAATTACCCCGAATTTAGAAACCCTGCTGCCCGAGAAAAGCAGATAATCTGCTCCTCCAGTGATTTGCGGTAATAGCATTCCCTGAGCAGCGCGGACTGCCTGATCGGCAGAGAACACGTCGAAGCGGCTAGCTTCCAAAGCCGGACTCTCGCCTAATGCGATGGCAATGCACTCGTGAAGCGTCAGCGGGTGATGCGGGAGAGCCGCCGAGCCCTCGCCCGCCTCCGACATACATGGCAGGATGGACAACAGCGCCACCAGACAGGCAGCGACTTTATTTAAAGATCGATCTGAATGTAGAGTGAACTCTGTCATGATCTCGCAGATAAAACTGCCCTACAGTT
>Ga0209577_10000352_pt1 | contig 46950 bp, 55 predicted proteins | sample GraSoiAngelo_109_FD_185874 | JGI IMG/M metagenome (GOLD analysis project Ga0209577, IMG submission 185874) | Grasslands soil microbial communities from the Angelo Coastal Reserve, California, USA - 14_0903_12_20cm (SPAdes) (version 2) | ecosystem: Environmental > Terrestrial > Soil > Grasslands... | reverse complement strand
CCGGTCGCCCAAGCCCATCGCCTCCACCTGGTCGTGCGTCACGTAAACGGTCGTCGTCTGGATCTGCCGCTGGAACCGCTTCAGGTCGTCGCGAGCGGTATTGCGCAGCTTCGCGTCGAGGTTGGCGAGGGGCTCGTCGAGCAGAAAGACCTTGGGATCCCGCACCAGCGCGCGGCACAGCGCGACCCGCTGGCGCTCCCCGCCCGAGAGCTGGCGCGGATAGCGGTCGAGGTAGCGCGTGATGCCGAACATGTTCGCCGCCCAGCGCACCTTCTCCTCGATCCGCTGGCGGGGCGTCCGACTGGCTTCGAGCGGGAAGGCGATGTTCTGGAAGACGGTGCGGTGGGGGTAGAGCGCGTAGCTTTGGAACACCATTGCGATCCCCCGGGCTCTGGGCGGGACGTCGCCGTCCACGCGCTCGCCCCCGATGGAAATCTCCCCCGCCGTGGGCCGTTCGAGCCCCGCGATCATCCGCAGCAGGGTCGTTTTCCCCGAGCCGGAAGAGCCGAGCAGCACGAGGAACTCTCCGTCGCGGATCGAGAGGTCCACACCATCGACCGCGTGCAGGTCGCCGAACTGTTTCCTTAAGTTCCGGATCTCGATGCCAGCCACCGACGGGGCGCTAGCTCCGAGGCTTCCGGCCGTGCGCGGTCGTGTCGGGCGGCTTGGCGAGGTTTACCGGCGGGGAGTAGATGATACGAGACGGGGTCTCTGGCACCTGGAGCGGCCGCAGCAGCTCCGCCGCCGGGGCCGCCGGGGCCCCGGCCCGGCGGGCGCCGCCGCCGCAGGCTGCCACCACAAGCAACGCGCCACACCACCGGACGTTCATAGGCTCCCTCGCTACCGCGCGGCCCGACCGCTGGGGGCGTCGTCCGACGGCGCACCACGCGCGAGCCAATCGCGAAAAGAGTCGGCTTCCTGAGCCAGCCGCCATTCCTCGAAGATCGACAGCGCCATCGCGCGCACGCCACCCTCGCCGGGGCCGGCCGCGAAGCACTGCTCTTGCAGCCACGCTTCGAACTGGTCCGGCTCCGGGTCGGCCGCGATCGCCCGTTGCAGCAGGTCGAGTTTGATCGCCAGTCCGATCGCGTCGGGCGTGGTGTCGCGCTTGCGGCGCTGGCGCCTCCCCTCCGACGCCTCGAGTGCCGCGAGCAGCTCGCGGCACACCTCGGCGGGGCGGGCCCCGGTGCGGTCGGTCACGCGGGCCTCCACAACCGCCACCATCCTCCACCGTCCTGAATCCGGGCCTCCAACGCGTACCCCGGCCGTTCCGGCCGCCGATATCCCCGTTCCAGGGCCGCGACGTCTAAATGGACCGTCATCAGATCATCGATCAGGATCGACCACGCCGCGCTCGGGCGTACGGTGGTGACCCCTTTCAGATATCCTTTGCACGTCTGGCAGACCTCGACCCGGCGCGTCTGCTCGCCCTCCTCGGGCGCGAGGTAGGCGAGGTTGTCGTGCTGGATCTCGTCACAGAATACGCAGCGCAGCAACGGGATCGCCCAGCCGGTGCCGCAGCGGCCACACCGCAGCTGACGCTTGCGCTCGAGCCCCGTGTACTCGGCCACCACGGGCCAGGCGCCGCACACCGGACAGTACCCTTCCCACCAGCTGGCCGGGATCTGCGACGCGAGGCCGCGGGCACAGGCCTGCAGCAGCGGCACGGCCGCCATCTGTCCCACGACGCGGACCGCTTGCGCGTCGGCGCCGGCGGCCGCGGCGAGCGCGTCACTGCGCGCGTCGTCCTGGCACACCGCCGCCGCGAGCAGGGCGAGCCCATCCATGTCCCGCCTGCCGCCGTTCACTTGCGGAGCGAGGTCGAGGAGGCGGCGCACCCAGGTGCGGACCGTCCGACCGTCCACCCTCACTTGAGCGCGACACAACAACGGCGCCTTGACGGGGCGGTCCGCCGCAACCGACGGCAGGGCGGCCTCCCAACGGGCGCCATCCTCGCTTTCGTCGAGCGCTGCCTCCAACAGCCCGAGCCACGCCTCTGCCTCGGGGTTGTCGCGGCGGGCCTGGGCCAGCCGCTCTTGGACCGCTACGTTCCGCGTGCGCCGGGGACGGGCGAGGGGCCAGAGCATTGCACTTTCACGGTGCGGCAGGGAGTCCGGTAGTACATCGTCGCGCCCGCGTGCAGCCGGGCGAGGCGGTCGTGGTTGCCGGGGTCGGCCCCGGGGCCGCCCCCGCGAGCCCGCGTGGCCTCGGGGCTGGCGCACGCCGCGGCGCCGAGCAGCAGCCAAAGGGCGGTTCCGCGGCGGGCGAGCACGGTCACATCCCCGCCGCGACGCGGTAGCGGTCGACTCCCTCGGACGCGAAGATCGTGGCCAGTCGCAACAGGAAGCCGCCGAGCAGCACGAGCTTCGCGGCACTGGCCACTGGGCGCCGCTGGAGGTGCAGCCGCAGCGGGGCGAGGATCCCGAGCCAGACCACGCCTACCAGCAGCACCAGTCCCCAGAAGCTCAACCACACGCGGTTCACCGAGCCGAGCGAGCCGATGAAGATCGCCAGCACCAGCAATTCGACGACGAGGGCCTTGGTGTCGAACGCCGACACTCGTGCCAGCGATTGCTCGCTCGCCCCGCGGCGCAGTCCGAGCAGGATGAGCGCGGCGGCCCCGGTGGATGCGCCCGACGCGACGAACAGCGCGCCCAGCCACGGGCTGTCCGCCCAGATGGGGCGGTTCGTCACGGAGAGGAGGACCCCCGTGTAGCCGGCGATGAACACACCGAGCAGGCCCGCCACGCCCCCGACGACTTTCGCGAGCCCGCTCCCGCCCCGTACGGCGCCGCCCACCGCGCGCAGCGCCGGATTCTGCAGTCGCCCCTCCTCTGCCATGCCCCCGAGCGCCGACAGGACCGAGAAGAACCCGAATACGAGAATGGCCCAGGCGCCGAAGGAGATGGGCGACCATCCCTTGAACATGATCGCCGGGAAGTTGGCGGACTGGAACAGCATGTGCCAGAAACGCAGCGGTTGTCCGAGGTCGATCGTCAGGAGCGCGCCGGAGAGAATCGCGCCGACGGCGGCGACGTTGTAACCGGTGCGGACGACAGGCCGGTCTTCCGGCCCGCCGAACCAGTCCAACACGGCCGCGAGGAAGCAGGCGCCTCCGGCGATGCCTCCCACGAAGAAGTACAGGATGATGAACCAGGTCCAGTGCGGCGCCCCGCTGAAAAAGGTATCGGACATTAGTTCGATCCTCCCGAGCCGCCCACTTGGTCCATCCGGCGCTTGCGCAGTCCAACGAGCGCGAGCACACCCAGCACGCCGGCACTCAGGACCGAGAACCCCGCGCTCTTGGCGAGGTTACGCGTCGGCAGTTGAGGCTTGCGAGGGAGCCCGTACACCTCGGGCTCGTCGACCAATAGGTAGAACGAGTTGAGCCCGCCGAGCGGTCCGTCGGAATCGGCGCCGTACAGCGCCGCCTTGACGCCCTGCGCCTTGAGCTGGTCGGCGCGCTTTTGTGCGCGCGTCCGCAGCTCGGTGATCGTCCCGAACTGGATCGAGTCGGTGGGGCAGGCCTTGGAGCACGCCGGCTCGAGCCCCACCTTGAGCCGGTCATAGCACAGCGTGCACTTCTGCGCCGTGCCCGACACCGGGTTGATGTCGATGACGCCGAACGGGCAGGCGGCGATGCAGGCGCGGCAGCCGTTGCAGACGTCGGACTGGATCACGACCGTGTCGAACTCGGTGCGGATGATGGCGCCGGTCGGACATACCTCCAGGCACCCCGCCTGGACGCAGTGCTTGCACACGTCGCTCATCATCAGCCAGCGGCCGTCGTACGGTCCTTTGAACTGCTCGATGAAGCGGACGTGCCGCCAGTGAATGCCGTCCAGCCGGCGGGTGTTGTCGTAGCTGTCCCCGGAGAGCTCCCGGATGCCGCCGTTCTCGGCCGGCAACTGGTTCCATTCCTTGCACGCGACCTCGCACGCCTTGCAGCCGATGCAAACCGTGGTGTCGGTGAAGAACCCCATGGCTTCGGCCATAATCACGCCTTCTCCACGTTGCAGACGAACGCCTTGCCTTCGTGGATCGACACGTTGGGATCCCCGACCCAGGCCGTCAGGTCGTTGACGACGTCACCCGTGCTCAAGCCCATCCAGCCCCAGTGCCACGGCATGCCGACGTGATGGATGCGCTTACCGGCGATGTGCATCACACCGATGCGATCGGTGACCAGCGCCTTGGCGCGAATGTGGCCACGCGGGCTCGACACCACGACCCAGTCGAGATTCCTGATCCCCTTCTCCTTGGCCAGGTCTTTGCCGAGCTCGATGAAGAGCTCGGGTTGGAGCTCGGCGAGCCACGGCAGCCAGCGGCTCATCGCGCCCGCCAGGTAATGCTCGGTGAGGCGGTACGTGCTGATGACGTACGGGAACTTCGGGTCGCCCACCACCGCGAGCTTGTTGTACGGCTTGCCCGGCGCCCACACCTTGTGCACCGGACTGGTCTGCTGCTTGTACAGCGGGTTCTGGACCGGCGACTCGTGTGGCTCGTAATGCGTCGGCAGCGGCCCGTCCACGAGGCCCGCCGGCACGAACAGCCAGCCCTTGCCGTCTGCTCTCATAATGAAGGGCTGAGTACCGGAGAGGGCATCGAGGCCGATGCCGTCGGGCTTGGGCTGCGCGTCCGGGGCTTTGGTCGCTCCGAAGTCGGGCACGTCGTACCCCACCCACTTGCCGCGCGGCACGGCCTTGCCGGTCTTGGGATCGGGCGGGTTCACGAACGTCGGGTCCCACCAGATCCAGCGCTTGCGCTCGCTCCAGGGGTTGCCCTTCAGGTCGGCGGAGGCGCGGTTGTACATGACGCGGCGGTTGGCGGGCCACGCCCAGCCCCACTTCAAGTGCGCGCCCGGCACGCCGGGCGGGTCGGGCTCGCGCCGCGCCGTGAGGTTCTGGTCCCAGGCCGGGTAGCAGCCGCAGTAGATCCACGACGCGCAGGTCGTCGACCCGTCGTCTTTCAGCTCGGCGAACCCTTTGAGATGCTGCTTCGGATCGGCCGTCTGATAGCCGTTGATCTCCCGCAGCACTTTACGCGCGCTGATCTCGCCCGGATACAGCGCCTCCTCCCCCGCATCGGGGTCGAAGTCCCACGAGACGTTGTTCCACCCCTGGTCGCGCGGGAGCTTGGAGCCGGCGTACGCCTTCTTGAGCCGCTTCGCCAGGTTGTGGTAGAACCAGCTGTCGGTGCGGCAGTCGCCCGGGGCCTTGGCCGCGAAGGAGTGCCACTGCAGCATGCGCTGCGTGTTCGTGAAGCTGCCGTCGTATTCGGCGATCTGGGTCGACGGGAAGAAGAACACCTCGGTCTTGTTGTCCCCGACTTTCACCTCGCCGCTCTTTACCTCGGGGGCCAGGTACCAGGAGGTGGCCGTCTCGGTGAGCCAATTGTCCTTCACCACCAGCCAGTCGAGCTGGCGCAGCGCCTGCCGCGTCGCTCCGCCGTTGAGCGAGGTGGCGGGGTTCTGCCCGACGCAGCACATCCCTTTCACCTTGCCCTCGGCCATCGCTGCGAAGCACGCGATGTGCGAGTGATCGCCCAGGATCTTGGGGTGCCAGTCGTAGCCGAAATCGTTTTCCGCCGTCGCGGCGGCGCCGTACATCGACTTCAGGTACGACACCAGGAACTTCGGGAGGTTGCCGTAATAGCTGGTTGGGCTGGTCTCGGCCGCCATGTAGTCCCGTAGCGTCTCGTGCGGCCGCAGCGCCGACGGCGCGTTCATGTACCCATGGATGCTGTGGTACAGCGTCGGTACATCGGTCGAGCCCTGGATCGCCGCGTGGCCGCGCAGCGCCATCACGCCCGCGCCGGGCCGGCCGATGTTGCCGAGCAAGAGCTGGAGCAGCGCGCAGCAGCTGATCATCTGCACGCCGTAGGTATGCTGCGTCCACGCGACCGCATAGGCGAACGCGCTGGTGCGGTCGCGACCGGAATTCTCGAGCAGCAGCTCGGCCACCTTGATGAACTTCTCTTTAGGCGACCCGCACACCTGCTCCACCATCTCCGGGGTGTAGCGAGCGAAGTGCCGCTTCAGGATCTGGAACACGCAGTGCGGATTCTGCAGCGTCGGATCTTTGTCCGCGGGCCCCGGCTTGAGCGAGCGCACCAGGTCGTCGAACGGCGGGCCGGCGCGCTTGGCGATCAGGTCCTTCGTGACCGGGCCCGGAGCCTTCGGCCCCCGCTTATAGGCCCACGTGGCGTTGTCGTACCGACCCTCCAGCCCGTTGTACGGCCAGAACGCCGGCTCCGAGAACTTCACCAGCCCTGAGAAGACGCCGTCCAGCTCCTCGGTGTCCTTGAAGTCGTCGCCAATGATCGTCGCGGCGTTGGTGTAGTTGACCGCGAACTCCCTGAAGAAGGGGTCGGAGTTCCAACGCTTCGAGTTGATGACGTAATTGATCAGCCCGCCGAGGAACGCGATGTCCGAGCCCGCGCGAATCGGGACGTGCAGGTCCGCGACGGCGCTGGTGCGGGTAAAGCGGGGGTCGACGTGGACCAGCTTCGCCCCGTTGAGCTTCGCCTTCATGGGCCAGCGGAACGCCACCGGGTGGCACTCCGCCATGTTGGAGCCCATGATCACGAAGCAGTCGGTGTGCTCGAGATTGCGCGGGTACAGGGTCGCCGCGCCGCGACCGAACCGTGTCCCCAGACCGGGGACGCTAGAGCTGTGTCATATCCTGGCCTGATTCTCGATGGCGACGACCCCGAGCCCGCGCCAGAATTTCTGGCACACGTGGTTGAACTCGTTGTCCAGGGTCGCGCCGCCGAGCGCGAACATCGCCGGCGTCATGTTCACGAGCTTCCCGTTGGGGAGCTTCTCGATGAACGTCTCGTCGCGCGTCTTCTTGATCAGCTCGGCCACGCGATCCATGGCCCACTCGAGCTCTACGACCTCCCAGTCCCCGGCCCCCGGCTTGCGGTGCAGCACCTTGGTGGCGCGGTTGGGGTTCATGTGGAGCTGATAGATCGCGGCGCCCTTCGGGCAGAGGGTGCCCTCGTTGTGCGGGCTGCGCGGATCGCCTTCGATGTTGACGATCTTGCCGTCGACGGTGTGGATGAGGGTCGCGCACCCGACCGAACAGAACGGACAGATGCTCGGCGTCGTCTTGGCGTCCTTGATCCGCAGCTCCTGCGCCCGTGCCATCGCCGGCGCCAGCGTCACGCCGAGCCCGACGAGCCCGCCGATAGCCGTGCCCGCTCCGGCGCTGGCGGTGAGGCGCAGGAAATCCCGTCGACCGACCAGCATACGCTCCTCCGCGCTCGAGAGGTGGGTGCGCGCAGCTTCCTCGCCGACCGTCGGATGATATAGAGACGGGGTTGGGAGGACGCAACCCCCCGAACGGCGGTCATTTCACGGGATCTGGCGGTCTCGGGCGTGTTGCCGTAGCGTCCGCTGCCGAGGAGGGTCGAGCGATGCCCGAACTGCCGGAGCTCACGCCGCAGCACTTCGAGATCCTGGTGGTGCGGGAGCTGCGCAAAGTCGGGCTCGACGTCTCCGAGCTCCGCATCCATCGCCGCGCCACGCTCCCCGAGCCGGAGCGGGGCTATCTGCTGGAACTCACGGGCGTCCTGAGCGGCACGGCCGGGCCGCGCCCGGCCCTCATCGCCTGTCGGCGCCAGCAGGCGCCGATTGGACGGGCGGACGTGGAGTCCTTGAGGGAGCACGTCAAAGAGGCGGAGGCGGCGGCCGGACTGTTGTTCGCCGCCACGGACTTCGATCCCGACGCCCTGACCGCTGCGCATGAGGGTGATCTCGCCCTCCTCCGGGTCACGGACGGCCGCAGCGCGTTCGACACCAGCGGCTGGGGCGCACCGGGCCACTACCCCGCCTGGCTCCCCGCGTATTGCGCCCAGACGGTGACACGTGATCCGCTCGGCCAACCGCGATATCGGCTGCTCGAGCCCGGGCAAGGCGATCAGATCCTGCATACGTAAGGAAAGGCACGTCGCATGACCGAGCAGGCACCGCAGAAGGACGCGATGGACGTGCTCCAGGCGTGGGTCGACGACTACAACGCGCGCGCGCGGCCGGGCATCCGGCTCGGCTCGGCCGGAGAAGCGGGTGGCGCCCAGTTGCGATTGCGGTACAGCCCCGCGGACGGTCAGGTCTCGATCCTGCACCTGGTCGCCGTGCAGCGCGATGGCCGCGCCGCCATCCTGGTGCGCCGGTTCGAGGGCCCGACCACCGAAACGGCGGTCGAGGCGGGCCTGTGGGCCTCGCGAGAGCTCGGGCGGCGCTAGTCGCGATCCACGACCTCGGCACACTGGGTGGCGCCGTGAGCCAGGGGAAAGCGGTGAACCGCCGCGGTCAGGTCGTCGGCACGAGCCGCGACGCCCTGGGCCGCACCCGGGCGTTCCTGTGGGAAGAGACCCTGGGGATCGTCGACTTGAAGCCGCTCACCGGCGTGAACACCTCCGCGAACGACATCAACGACAACGGCGACATCGTGGGCGGTGGTGACACCGGGTTCGGCGACTTCCACGCCTACGTGCTGTCCGCCGGCACGAGCTTCGATCTCGGCACGCTCGGGGGAAACGAGAGCGAGGCACTCGCCGTCAACCGGCGCGCACAGGTGGCGGGGCACAGCCGCAGCGGGGGCGCAGAGGTGCAGGCCAAGCATGCCTTCCTCATCGCCGAGCCCGGCACCATGATCGACCTCGGCACGCTCGGCGGAGCGACCAGCATCGCGCACGACCTGAACGACCGCGGCGAAGCGGTCGGCCTGGCCGAGACGACGACGGGTGAGCCGCGGGCGTTCGTGTGGACCGCGACCGACGGGATGCGCGATCTGGGGACGCTCGGCGCCGCGAGCATGGCGCTCGGGATCAACGACCGGACCCAAGTCGTGGGCGGCAGCGGCCACGCGTTCCTCTGGACCGCGCGCGACGGCATGGTCGACCTGGGAACACTGGGCGGGCGGACCAGCTGCGCCAACGCCATCAACGAAGCCGGCTGCATCGTGGGGGCCAGCCAGACCGGGGACACCGACGCCCGCGGCCTGCCCGTCACCCATGCCTTCCTGCGGACGCCGGATGGCGGCCTGTTGGACCTGGGCACGCTGGGGGGCGAGCACAGTGCCGCCCTCGCCGTCTGCGACGTCGTAGAAGACATTGTAGGGGCGCACCATGCTGCGCCCCTACTGTGGATCGCCGGGCACAGCCACGACGCTTCCGCTCGCATGCGGGCTGCGTTGTGGGCCGTGCGCCTGGCGTAACCGGACGCCTTGACTGCGGCGCCCGGAGGCCGTCGTTTTGGAGGCCCAACGAGCAGGCGGTCAACATGAGAGGGATTCGGAAGCTGGTGCTGGCCCTGGGTGCAGCGGCATTCCTGCCCGGCGTCGCGCCGGGGCAAGCGGGCAAGAGTGCAAAGGGCGCGACCGTGAAGATCACGACACCCGCCCGTGGCGCCACGGTGAGCGGGCCCGTGAAGGTGACGCTGGTGGCGAGCGGTGTGGAGATCGTACCGGCCACGGACGAGCGTCCCGGAACGGGGCATCATCACCTGTTCGTCGATCGCGACGTGACGCCGGTGGACGACACGATCCCGCGCGGCGTGACGGGCATCATCCACCTGGGTCGCGGGCAGACCGAGTTCGTGCTGGACTCGCTCAAGCCTGGTCCACACCGCGTGATCGCCGAGGTTGCCGATTGGAAGCACGTGCCCCTGAAGCCGCTCGTTGTCGACACGGTGCGATTCACGGTGAAGGACTGAGCCATGACGTGGACCCAGGTGTACGATCCGCTGCACAATTGGATCTTCTCCACGCTCGTCGCGGCGTTACCGATTCTCGTGCTGTTCGGTTTGCTGGCGGGTTTGCGGGTGAAGCCCCACTGGTGTGCGATCGCGGGCGCCGGGACGGCGGTGCTGGTGGCCGTCGCGGTTTTCGGGATGCCGGTCTCGCTCGCCGGCATGAGCTTCCTGTACGGCGTCGGGTTCGGCGTGCTGAAGATCGCGTGGATCGTGCTCGCGGCCGTGTATCTCTACGACATCTCGGTATTCACGGGCCAGTTCGAGATTATGAAGGAATCGGTGGCGGGGATCACCGCCGACCGACGCCTGCAGCTGCTACTCGTGGCGTTCTGCTTCGGTGCCTTCATCGAAGGCGCGGCGGGGTTCGGGGCGCCGGTCGCGATTGCGGGCGCCTTCATGATCGGTCTCGGATTCAAGCCGTTCCACGCCGCCGCACTCAATCTCATCGCCAACACGTCGCCCGTGGCGTGGGGAGCGATCGGCACCCCGGTGCACACACTGGCGGCGGTCTCGGGCCTGCCGGAGTCGGACTTGAGCGCGATGATCGGCCGCATCCTGCCCATCACGGGCATCATCGTGCCGTTCTGGCTGGTGCGCGCGATGGTGGGATGGGGTGAGACCCTCGAAGTGTTGCCGGCCATCCTGGTAGTGGGAGCCTCGTTCAGCCTGACGCAATACTTCTGGTCCAACCACGTGGACTCGAACCTCGTCGACATCGCGGGCGGAGTCCTGTCGCTCCTCGCGACGGTGGTTTTCCTCCGGTTCTGGCGCCCGAAACGCGTCTGGAGGTTCGCGGACGAGCAGCCGTCGGGCGGCAATCCGGCGGTCGCTCGCAAACACTCTGCCGGTCAGATAGTCAAGGCGTGGATGCCGTTCGCGATCCTGTCGCTGACGGTGCTCGTGTGGGGCCTGCCGGCGGTGAAGGGCGCGATCAACCGCGCCACCACACCGGTGTGGGATGTTCCGCTGCTGCACAACGCGATCAGCCGCGCCGCCCCGGTGGTGACCAAGGTGACGCCCGAGGTCGCGCGTTACGACTTCAACTGGCTCTCGGCGACCGGCACCGGATGCTTCATCGCCGCCATCCTGGCCGGCCTGGTCCTCGGCCTGGGGCCGACGCAGCTGGCGAAGATCTTCTGGCACACGCTCAAGCGCATGAAGCTGGCCGTGATCGCGATCTCGTTCATGCTGGGCCTGGGGTACACGACTCGCTACTCGGGGCTCGACGCGGTGCTCGGACTCGCGTTCACGCGCAGCGGATGGCTGTACCCGTTCTTCGGCACGTTCCTGGGGTGGCTGGGGGTGGCGCTGACGGGCAGCGACACCTCGTCCAACGCCCTGTTCGGCAGCCTGCAGCGGATCACGTCACAACAGCTCGGGCTCGATCCGGTGTTGATGTGCGCGGCCAACTCGGCGGGCGGCGTGATGGGCAAGATGGTGGACGCGCAGTCCATCACCGTAGCGACCTCGGCCACGAATCAGGTGGGCAACGAGGGCACCATTTTCCGCCACGTGTTCTGGCATTCGATCGCGCTGGGCGCGATCGTCGGGGTGATCGTGTTGCTGTACGCGTATGTCTTCCCGGGCGGCGTGCCGCACGGGCTGACGATCGTGAAGTAGCGGGAGAGGCGTGGGTAGGGGCGCACCATGCTGCGCCCCTACTGTTTTCTGCGCGCCTGCTGTTTTCAGCCTCTGGCGCCCGCCCGAACCTCTGCCGGCTGCCAGATGCTGATCTTCCGTGTCTCCGGCATCAGGAACAGGCTCAGCAGGAAGGCGACCGCCGGCACGGTGATGGGATAGACCAGCGCGTGTCCCAGGCTCTGGGACATGGATAGCCCCGCGGTCTGCGCGGACACGTACGCCGCGGTCGTGATGACGGGCACGAGTCCGCCGCCCCAGCCGTTCCCGATGTGATATGGCACCGACACGGACGAATAGCGGATGCGCGCCGGGAAGTACTCGGCGAGAAATGCGCCGATCGGGCCGTACACCATGCCGACATACGAGACCATGATCGCGACGATCAAGATCGCCAGCGGGTAGTTCACGTTGGCGGGGTTCGCGGCGTTACCGAGTGCGGTGTACAGCGGGTAGTAGGTGACGGCCGCCAGGAAGAACCCGGCCAGGATGATCGGCTTTCGGCCGATGCGATCCGAGAGCCAGCCGAAGAAAATCAGCGACGGGGTCGCGATGAGCAGCGCCGCGCCCGTGATGATGGCCGGGTGCAGGACGTCGGGCTTCTGCACCTGCTGGATGAAATAGAGCGCCCAGAACTGGCCGCTGTACCACACGACCCCCTCACCGATCACGACGACGCTGGCGATCAGCACGTATCTGATGTTCTCGCTCCAGAACGCCTCACGCCACGGATTGGCGGACGTCTGTCCTCTCGCCTTGATGGCCTGGAAGATCGGCGTCTCCTGCAGCTGCAGCCGGATGTAGATGGCGATGGCGACCATGAGCAGCGAGAGGAGGAACGGGATCCGCCAGCCCCACGCGTTGAAGGCGTCCGTCCCCACCAGCTCGCGCGTCACGACGATGACCACCAGCGACACCACGATCCCGAGCGTCGGCGACGTCTGGAGCCAGCCGGTGTAGTAGCCCCGCTTGTCGTCCGGGGCATGCTCGGCGACGTACGTGATGGCGCCGCCATACTCGCCGCCCAGGCACAGGCCCTGGATGAGGCGGAGCAACAGCAACAGAATCCCGGCCGTCGCGCCGATCTTGGCGTAGCTCGGCACGAGGCCGATCAGAGCCGTCGACAGGCCCATACCGCTCAGCGTGATGAGGAAGGTGTACTTCCGGCCGACGATGTCGCCGACGCGGCCGAAGACGAACGCTCCGAACGGACGGATCAGGAACCCGGCGGTGAACGTCCCGACCGTCTTGATGAGGGCGCTTCCGGAGGCGCCTGCGGCGAAGAACTTCACCGACAGGAGCGCGGCCAGGCTGCCGAAGATGTAGAAGTCGTACCACTCGATCACGTTCCCGACGGCTGCGGCGATGACGACGCGGCGGAGATCCTTCACGGAGAGCGCAGGAGCGGTCATAACTCCCTCTGGTCGGTGGTGGAGGTTCCAGTGTCCCGCCGAAATGGCACCTTGTCAAGGTGGCGCCCGACCTAGCGGCCGTGCGCGTACTTGAGGGCCGCCTCGGTACGGTTCTTGACGCCCAGCTTCGAGAACAGATGCTGCACGTGAAACTTCACTGTGTTGTCCGAGAGGCCGAGCCGCTCGGCGATCTGCGGGTTGGTGAGGCCGCCGGCGACGAGCGTCCAGACCTCGCGTTCCCGCGGCGTCAAGTCGCCGTGCGCCCCCGCCGCCCGCCCCTCGATCCAGCGGCGCGCGGCCTGGGGGAAGACGAGCTGTCCCGCGTGGACCTGGCGGATCGCCGTGAGCGTCTGTTGCGGCGATTCCGTCTTGAGTGCCAGGCCGTCCGCGCCGGCGTCGAGGGCCGAGCGGAGCGATTCGCCGTCGTTGTACGCGGTCAGCACGAGCACCTTGGGGGGCGTGGGGCGGTCGCGCAGCGCCGCGAGTACTTCGGTGCCCTTGATCGTCGTGAGCTCGAGATCGAGAACGACGACATCGGGCTTGTGCTGCTGCACCAGCTTCACGACCTCGGTGCCGTCGGTGGTCCAGCCGGCGACGGTGATGTCCGGCTCGCCGTCGAGCAGGGCGCGCAGCCCCTCGAGCACGATGGCGTGGTCGTCCGCCAGCAGGACGCGGATCATCGAGGGGCTCATTCCGCGGGCAGCGTGACCGTGAGCGACGTCCCCCGGCCCGGCGCGCTCTCGAGCGCGAACGTGCCCCCCAGCATCTCCACGCGGTCTTGGATGCCGCGCAAGCCGAAGTGTCCGCCCTCCACGCCGACATCTTCCTCGCGCGCCAGCACGCGCTCCGGATTGAAGCCGCGGCCCCGGTCCGACACGGTGAGGGCGAGCGAGCCGGCCTGCCGCTCGACGATCACGTGCTGCTCGGACGCGCCCGAGTGGCGGTGGCCGTTGGCGAGCGCTTCCTGCAGGATCCGGTAGATCGCGATCTTGGTCGGGAGCGCGCAATCGCCGAGGTCGTCGGGGAGGTCGAGCTCCACGCCCTGTTCGGTCAGGGTCTCGTGCTGGACCGCGAGGCCCTCGATGATCTCTCCCAGCGCGCGGCGCTCGAACCCCGGCGGGCGGAACGCGCCGATGAAGTTCCGGATCTCGTTCAGCGCACGCTCGAGCAGACGCACGGCTTGCCGCGACCGCTGCTGGGACGACGGGTCCCCGGCGAGCGCGCGCTCGAGCACCTGGAGCTGGGACAACGCGGCGAAGATGTCCTGTACCGGGCCGTCGTGCATGTCGAGCACGATGCGCTGCAGCTCTCGCTCGCTGGTCGCGAGCAGGCGGCGCGAGGCGGCCCGGGCCTCGGCGTCCCGCAACTCGGTCACAAGCGTCGCGACGCCACGAGCGGCGGGATCCGCTCCGCGACGAAGCCGAGCACCGCCCCGATCGCGAGGGCGATCGCCACGCGGATGCCCCCCTGAACGGTCCCGGCCCGGAGCCCCATCGCGACGCCCGCCCCGGCGAACGCGCCGGCCGTGTAGGCCAGGAGGGGGACGCGCGCCTGCAGCACCATCCCGAACGCCGCGGCACCGAGCACCAGTGCCTGGACGATGTCCTCACCGCCCATGGCCCGGGAGACGGCGTGCGCGACGAGGGCCCAGACGACGCCGGAGATCGTGCCGGCGAGCGTCCGCTGTAATCCGGGAATCCCGCCGCCGGCGGCCAGGGAGCATCCCAGCGCTACGATCACCGGCCACAACGACAGGTTCACCTTCGCCATTTCCGAAATCGCGGTCCACGCTGCCACCACCGCCGCCAGACTCAACCCTCGCATGGTCATCGGGTTCATGGCTTGGCCTCCTCTGAGGTGACGATTCGGTAGGCCTCCATCGCGAAGTACTCGGGCAGGCCCAGCCGGTCGGCGCGCGCCGCCGTTTCCAGGTTGCGCGTTTCCACCCGCTGCCAGAACTCGCGGTCGTCGTGCCCGCCTGGGAACGGTGCGGTGTCCTTCTGCGACTGGTGTTTGAAGATCGCGAACACCTTGGCCCGCAGCTCGTCCTGTGAGAGCGGCACCAGCACGTCCGCTTCCGTGACGGCCCACTCCTGCCATGCGCCGCGGTACAGCCAGACCTCCGGACGGGCGCCGTCGTAGCCCGCCAGCGCCTGCGTGACCGCCGCCTTGCACATGCGGTGGGTTCCGTGCGGGTCCGACAGGTCGCCCGCGACGAAGACGAGTTCCGGGCGGACTTCCTCGAGCAGCGCGCGCACGATCGCGACATCCTCGGGGCCAATCGGGCGTTTCCGCACTTCACCCGTCCGGTAGAAGGGCAGGTTGAGAAAGCGGGCCGCGGTCGGCGGCAGGCCGACCGACTCGAGCGCCGCGATCGCCTCCGACTCGCGGATCATGCGTTTCAGGTCCTGGACCACCGGCAGGTCCACGTCCCCGGGCGTCTTGCGCTCGAAGCTCGCCTCCACGCCGTCGCGCACCCGCTGCACCGCCGCCCGATCGAGCCCCAGCGTCTCCGCGGCGCGGCTCACGAAGTCGAGGTGGCGCCGCACGTCGTGATCGAACACGGCGATGTTTCCGCTGGTCATGTAGGCCACGACGATCGCGTTCTCGTTCTCCCACAGCTTGCGCAGCACGCCGCCCATCGAGATCACGTCGTCGTCGGGGTGAGGGGAGAAGACCAGCACGGGCTTACGGGACGGCAGCCGGCGGCGGCCGCGGATTTTGTCCCGCAGACGGTTGAATACGAGCCCGTTGATCGGTCCGGGAGCCCCGTGCTTCGCGAGCAGCGGGCTCAGGTGGTGCTCCGCGTAGTCGCGCGCGGTGAGCTTGAGCAGGGCCTTGCCCGTCTGCTCTGCCAGCCAGACCGCCGCCCGTTCTGTCAGCTCCGGCGTCCACTCGACGCTCGAGAGCACCCACGGCGTCTTGATCCGCGTCAGCTCGGCAGCGGCCGCCAGGTCCAGATACGCCGTCGCGTTGTCGTGCCGTTGCAGGAACGTGGCGGCCACGTCCGGCGAGACCTCGTCCTCCACCGCGCGCGCCACGATCTCGGCCTTGTGCTCTCCCGTCGCGATGAGCGCGATCTCGCGCGCCTCGAGGATGGTGGCGACGCCCATGGTGACGGCTTCGCGCGGCACGTTGTCTTCGCCGAAGAAGTCGGCGGCCGCATCCTTCCGCGTCACCGTGTCGAGGGTCACGAGCCCGGTGCGCGAGTCCTGGGAGGAGCCGGGCTCGTTGAAGCCGATGTGCCCGCTCTTGCCGACCCCCAACAGTTGCAGGTCGATCCCGCCCGCCTCGGCGATGGCGCGATCGTAGGCGGCGCAACGCTCGGCGACGCGCTCCCGCGGCACGCTGCCGTCGGGGATGTGCACGTGCTCCGGCCGGATATTGACGTGGGCGAACAGGTTTTCCCACATGTAGCGCCGGTAGCTGTGCGGGCTGTCCGGCGCCATCGGGTAGTATTCGTCAAGGTTGAAGGTGATCACGCGTGCGAAGTCCACCTCGCCCGCTTGATGGCGGCGGATCAGCTCGCGATAGATCCCCAGCGGGGTGCTCCCCGTGGCCAGGCCGAGCACGCAGCGGCCGCTCGCCGCCGTCGTGCGCGCGATCACGTCGGCGACGCGATCGGCGAGCAGCACGGCGAGATCGTCGTGGTCGGGAACCACCACCGTAGCGATGCGCTCGCGGTCGCGCGGGCCCTCGATCAGGCGCGGCGGGGCGCGCCGCGCGGGGCTGGGCGGCTTGGGGGGGCGCGCGGTGCGGGCGTCGTCGGGCGTCATCTGGCGTTCTCGCTCCTTGGGGGACAACGTAGCATATGACGATACAATACGCCCGGTCGGGACCGCGGGCAAAGTCAGGCAGCGCGGTTACTTGACGGGCCGTGCCGTTTGTCGCATATGTAAGGCGCGCCCCCCACGATTCAGCGGATACTTTCTTGTGACCGGCGGCCGTGTGTGCGGGTGGGAGTCTCCGTGACGCAACGGGAGCCGTTCGTCGAAGGTCGACGCGAGATCCTGCGCCAGGCGAGCGTCGCCCTCGGGGGCCGCCCCGTCACCGTGTGGGAGGTCTCGGCCCGCGCCGAGCTCGAGCCGCAAGCGTCGAGCGACCCCGCCCCAACGCACCACACCACCAAACTGGACGTCGACGCGACACTGCGGCGCTGGAACATCGCCATCGTGCAGGGCAGCCGCTGGGTCGGATGTATGACCGGCACGAACGGCTTCTGGGTGGTCGCGCCGGTCCGGACCAAGCCCCCCGCGCCGCCTCCCGACGGGCGGGAGCGGCGCAGCCGCGAGCGCCTCACGCTCGAGCTCGCCGGCCTCTGCCTCGGCCTGCTCGACCGGCGCGAGCCCGCGCCCGGCCATGCGCCGCCACGGCCCGACCCGCTCCAGGACATCACCACGCTCCCGGGCATCATCGCACACGAGCTCTCCAACCCGCTCACGGCGGCCCGCGCCGGGCTGCAGCTCGCCATGGAATCGCTGGGTCGCTGGACCGAGGTCGCGGCGGGTCGCCGCCTCGAGCTGCTCGACGAGCTGGGTCAGGTGGTCGAGGACATCGACCGGTCGGTCAGCTTCCTGCGCGCCGTCAAGGACCGAGCGCGGGGCGCCCTGGCGCGCTCCGAGCGATTCGACGCCGTCCGCGTGGTCCGCTCCTGCTGCACGCTCGAGAGCCGGGTGTTGAAGGAGAAGAAGATCCCGCTCGAGTTCGACTCCACGCTCGAGACCGTGTATCTAAAGGGTGACCCCAACGCCCTGTACGACCTGCTCGTGAATCTGATCCGCAACGCCGCCGATGCGAGCGCGGCGCAGCCCGCGCCCATCCGCGTGGGGCTGGTCCAGGAGGCCAGCTCGCTGCGGCTCACGGTTGAGGACCGCGGCGCCGGCATCCGCCCGCAGGACCTCGAGCGCATCTTCGAGCCCGGCTACACCACCAAGGAATTCGGGGAAGGGAGCGGCATGGGGTTGGTGGTGGTGCAGAGCGTGGTCCGCAACATGTTCGCCGGCAGTATCGCGGTCGATTCGAAGGTCGGCGCTGGAACGACCGTCGCCGTCACGCTGCCGATTCCGCCGCAGCGGTCGGTCGATCCGCAACCGTGAGCCGCTCCTCCCTCGTGGCGTCGGCTGCCGCCTGCGTCGCGCTGTTCGCCCATCCCGCTTCCGCCACCGGTCAAGACCTCGCCGTCGACACCGCGGGAGCGGCGGCGTTGATCGATCAGGCGCTGAGCCACTCCGCCGTGATGGCGAACCTCCAGTACCTCACGGACGTGATCGGCCCGCGACTCACAGGCTCGCCCGCCGCGCGCCGCGCCAACGAGTGGACCCTCGAGCGCTTCAAGGCGTACGGCCTGGACGGCCACGTCGAGGCCTGGAAGTTCGGGGGCACGTGGACGCGGGGGTCGATCCGCGTGCGCCTGACGGCGCCCCGGTCGCACGACGTCACGGCGGCGAGCTGGGCGTGGGCGCCGGGCACGGGCGGCGTCACCGTCACAGGACCGGTGGTACGCATCGACGCCAGCACGCCGGACAGCTTCGCGCTCTACCGTCGCCGCGTGAAGGGCGCGTGGGCCATGACCCGCGTGCCATCGCTCGTGTGGAACAACGACGGCCCGCCCATGACCGCCGCCGATTCGGCGCGCCAGCGCGATTTCTTCCGCAGCGTGTTCACCCCGTTCCGTGACGCGGATTCGTCCACCCGGGCCCGTATGCAGCAGTTCGCGAACGACGTCCCCTACCTGCTGCGCCGCGCCGGTGCGCTCGGCATTCTGGTCGACGCCGGAAAGGAGCACGCGCTGCTGAACATGAGCGGTTCGCCCAACCGGCCCCTGCCCCTGCCGCAGCTCGCCGTGGCGCACGAAGACTTCGCGCTGTTCGACCGGCTGCTCGGGGCGGGGACCACGCCGCGACTCGCCGTGACCATCACGAACACGCTGACCCGCGACTCGGTCCCGCAGTGGAACACGGTCGCCGAGATTCCCGGCAGCGAACACCCGGGCCAGGTCGTGATCGTCGGCGCGCACCTCGACTCGTGGGATCTGGGCACGGGCGCGACCGACAACGGCACCGGCGCCATGTGCACGCTCGAGACGGCGCGCGCCATCGCGCAGTCGGGTCTCAAGCCGAAGCGCACGATCCGCTTCGTGCTGTTCACCGGTGAGGAGCAGGGACTCATCGGGTCCCGCAAGTATGCGGAAGCCCACGCCGGCGAAATGGACTCGATCCAGGCCGTGATCGTGCTCGACAACGGCACCGGTGCCATCACCGGCCAGGCGCTGCAGGGCCGTACCGACCTCGAGGCTCTGTGGCGCGCCATCCTCGCCCCCGTCGCCGGTCTCGGCGCCGACTCCGTGGTGAATCGCACCAAGGGCGGGACCGACCACCTCTCGTTCCTGCCGTACGGCGTCCCCGGCTTCAACTTCAATCAGCTGGAGCGCGGTTACAACCACACGCACCACTCCCAGTCCGATACCTACGGCATGGCGATCCCGGCGGACCTGATGCAGGCGTCGGCGGTCATGGCGGTGTCGGCATTCGAGCTCGCCAACCTCCCCGGCATGATTCCGCGAGGCGAGCGCTCTGCGCCGACGCCCGTGCAGGCCGTGAAGATCAGCGACAGCCTGGTCGTGACAGGCAGAGGATCCAACTAGCCTTCGGCCAGCAGCGTTTCGAGATTCAGCGGCTTCGTGTGCATCGCCAGCGTCCCGTCGGACGCTCGAGGCCATTCAGGCTCCGGCCGGTCCCGATACAGCTCGACGCCGTTCCCATCCGGGTCGCGCAGATAAATCGCCTCGCTCACGCCGTGATCGGCCGACCCCTCGAGCGGGACGCGCGCCTCGAGCAGGCGGCGCACGGCCGCCGCGAGCGCCTTGCGATCCGGATAGAGAATCGCGAAGTGGTATAGGCCGGTCGTGCCCGGGGGCGGTGGCGGCGCGCCGCGCCCGGCCCACGTATTGAGCCCGATATGGTGGTGATAGCCCCCGGCCGAGACGAAGACGGCATCCGAGCCGTATCGCGTGGTCACCTCGAAGCCCAGCACGTCCCGGTAGAATCGCAGCGAGCGGTCCAGGTCCGCCACGGTCAGGTGGACGTGCCCGATGCGGGTCGCCGGATGGATCGTCATCTTGCCCTCTGAACGTTGGCCGGTTCCCGTTGTATTTTTCCGTCATGAACGCCATCCCGAGAATCCCACCGCCCGTCAACGAACCCGTCCTGAGCCACGCCCCCTCCACGCCGGAGCGGGTCGAGCTCAAGAAAGCCCTCAAGGACCTGTCGACACGTCAGGCCGACATTCCGCTCGTCATCGGGGGCAAGGACGTCCGCACCGGCACGACGGTCGACGTCGTCATGCCCCACTGCCATCACCACGTCCTCGCGAAGGTGCAGCAGGCGAGGCCCGGCGAAGTGCAGGCGGCGATCGCCGCGGCGCGCGACGCCTGGCGCGACTGGTCGGCGTGGGGATTCGAGCGGCGGGCGGCCGTGTTTCTCAAGGCCGCGGATCTGCTCGCGACGCGCTACCGTCCGATCGTCAATGCCGCCACCATGCTGGGCCAATCGAAGACGGCCCACCAGGCGGAGATCGACGCGGCGTGCGAGCTGATCGACTTCTTCCGCTTCAACGTGCACTTTGCCGAGCGCATCTACGCGGAGCAGCCCCTCTCCGCGCCGGGCACCTGGAACTACCTCGATCACCGTCCGCTCGAGGGGTTCGTCTACGCCATCACGCCGTTCAACTTCACGTCGATCGGCGGCAACCTCCCGACCGCTCCCGCCATCATGGGAAACACCGTCGTGTGGAAGCCCGCGGCCACGGCGGTGCTCTCGAACTACTTCATCCTGAGACTGCTCGAGGAGGCGGGGCTCCCCCCCGGCGTGATCAACTTCATCCCCGGGCCGTCGGCGCAGGTGTCGGAGCGCGCCCTCGCCGACCGCGCGTTCGCCGGGATCCATTTCACGGGCTCGACCGAGGTGTTCCAGGCGCTGTGGAAGCAGGCCGCGGCGAACCTCACATCCTACGCGGCCTACCCCCGCCTGGTCGGCGAGACCGGCGGCAAGGACTTCATCCTGGCACACGCGAGCGCGGACGGGGACGCGCTGGCGACCGGCATGATACGGGGCGCCTTCGAGTACCAGGGTCAAAAGTGCAGCGCCGCCTCACGGGCGTACGTGCCCGCTTCCCTCTGGCCCAAGGTCCGGGATCGCATGCTCGAAATGCTCGCCGATGTGAAGGTGGGCGACCCGGCCGACTTCCGGAACTTCATGGGGGCGGTGATCGATCGGAAGGCGTTCGACAAGATCAAGGCGTACATCGATGCCGCGAAGCAGGCGCCGGGGGTCAAGGTGCTGTTCGGCGGCGGCGCCCGGGACACCGACGGCTACTTCATCGAGCCCACGCTGCTGCAGGTGGACGACCCGGGATACCGGACGATGTGCGAGGAGATCTTCGGGCCGGTCCTGTCGGTCCATGTGTACCCCGACGCACGCTGGACGGAGACGCTGCGCACCGTGGACGAGACGTCGCCGTACGCGCTCACAGGGGGGGTGTTCGCGCAGGATCGGCGCGCCGTGGACCAGGCACAGCAGGCGCTCCGCTACGCGGCCGGGAACTTCTATGTGAACGACAAGCCGACCGGCGCCGTGGTCGGCCAGCAGCCGTTCGGAGGAGCGCGCGCCAGCGGCACCAACGACAAGGCCGGGAGTTTGCTCAACCTCGTGCGCTGGGTCAGCCCGCGGGCCGTGAAAGAGAACTTCCTGCCGCCTCGGAGCTTTACCTACCCCTTCATGGCCGAGTCGTGATCGCCGGGGGCGCCCGCCCGCCCATCCTCGTGCTGGCGATGGGGGGCGCCTTCGTGTTGCTCGTGATCGCCCTCCTGATCGGCTCCCTCACACGGCCGGAGTTCCCACCGTACGCTGTCACGGCGCCGCACGCCGCAAGCGTGGGCGACTCGCTGGTCGGACCGGCGACCTACACCGTGGACGCCGCCGCCACCGATCGCTGGCGTCGCTTCGACTTCGGGCGCAACGCCGCCGTGGACTCCGGCCCCTGGGACATCGCCTTCCGCCGCTTCCACGTGATTGCCGCACCCGGGGGGGGCGTCGTCGACCTCGGTGCCGTGCCGTTCGACTCCGTGCGTGAGCTGCCCGTCGCCGGCTACGTCGAGAACACCGCGGTGCCGGATACCACAAATCCCGGGGTGGGGAAGTGGTACGCCTACAGCATGCTCAGTCACCTGTTGATGTCGAAGCATCACGTGTACGGGGTACGCACCGCAGGCGGGAGATACGCCAAGCTCGAGCTGCTCGCCTACTACTGTCGGGACGCCGGCACGGCGTGCGTCACCTTCCGCTACGCCTACCAGGGGGACGGGACCCCGCGCGTCGCCCGCTAGCGACAAGCCCCCGGCCGCGCTCGGCCGGGGGCTCGCGTGGTCGGTTGCCTGCGCACGATCACTTGGGCGGCAGAATCTTGAACATCCCCGTACCGCACACCGGACACACGCCCTTCAAGGCCGGCCTGCCGTTGGCCATCTTCACCTGTTGGGCGTTGGAGATCTTCCGCTTGGCCTTGCATTTCACACAGTAGCCCTCATCCGCAGCCATCGGGGCCTTTCCAGCCTTCGCCATTGCGTTCCTCCGTTCGGGGGCAGGGGCAGGGGGATGGGGTGCATGGGGTGGGGGTCAGAGGAGGCTCCCCCGGGTCACCCCCCCGGGACGGTGACAACATAATACGCTGTGCTCAAATCGTGGGAGCGGAGGTAGCTGGGGGGGTGTCGGAGAAGCCATTCCGCTTGTGAGTTCCATCACAAAACGGCTTTGTGGCGGAGCCGCCACATCTGCACAGCACAACGACTTCCGCCGGTTTGCCGTCCTTGCGGGGGGGCACGGCCAACTCTCGGCCGTCGGGGGTCACGATGCGCACCGGGCCCTGGACCACGAGTGGTCCATTGGCCTTGGGCGTGATGGTGGGAATGTCAGTCACCCCCAATTATACCCCCCCCGCCGGCGTGAACGAAACGCCACCTTGCGGCGTACCTATCAGTGCGTTTAACGTAACTGCTCAAACTGCACGATTCGCGGCCTGGTAAGGACCGTCGCGTCGGAGGGAGGGACCGCACGCCCGAACTCCGCCGGTGGCGCCCCCAGGCCGTTTTTCGTGCGTGGGAACGGCGCCACACGTGGCAGGGTATCTCAAGCCGCTCTTCATGCGAACCTCGAAGTCCTTCTGCGTAGCGCTGCTCGCGGCTGCCTGCGTTTCGGAGCACGGACCGCTCACGAACCGCATGGCGCAGTCGGCGACGCCCTACCTCGCCCGTGCGGCGCATCAGCCGGTGAGCTGGCAGCAGTGGGGACGTGATGCGTTCGCGCTCGCGGCGCGGCTCAACCGGCCGATCCTGCTGTACGTCGGTGCCGACGATTGCCGCTGGTGCGGCGTAATGGACCTCGAGGTGTATGGCGACGCCGTCCTGGGCGCGATGATCGATTCCCTGGTCGTGCCCGTGCGGGTGGATCGCGACGAGCGACCGGATGTGGCACAGCGCTACGCCAAGGCCGTGCAGCTGCTCGCCGGCCTGCGCGGCTATCCTCTCACTGTCTTCCTGACGCCCGACGGATCGGCGTTTTTCGGCGGCACGTATTTCCCGCTCGACGATCCCGTCACGGGCCGTGGTCTGAAGCAGCTGCTCCCCGAGGTCGCGCGCAGCTACCGCGAGCAACGCCCGTCGATCCTGCGGCGCGCGGCGCTGGTGCAGCGTCTCGCCGTGGGCCGGTCGGCGCCGGGTCGCGGGGCGCTCAAGGCCGCCGGGGTCGAGCGCGAGGTCGAAGCGGTGCGCGGCGCAGTCGGGGCGGCCGTCCGGGCACGCGAGAGCGTCGCGAGCGTTCGCTACGCCCAGGCTGCGGATTTGCTGCTCACCGTCTTCGCCCGCACGCGCGACTCCGCGTACTTGAGGCCCGCCCTCGCCGTGCTCGACTATATGGTCGATTCGGGTGACGCCGCGGTGGCCGCCGGCGCCCGGGACGATCCGCCCGAGCTCGTGCGGGCCGGACTGCTGCGCGATCTGGCCGCGGCGTGGTCGGCATCGAACGACCCGCGCTACCGCGACGCCGCGCGCGTGCTCGCCCAACGGCTCGCGGGTGACGTAGGCCGGGCGAGCGACCGCACCGTCTTCGCCGATCGCGACGCCTACGTGATCGGTTCCATCCTCGACGGGGGCGCGACCATGGAGGATCAGGCGGCGGTGGGGCGCGGGCAGGCGGCGCTCGACAGCCTGCTGCGGCGTGTCTATGCTCCGCGCCGCCCCGTGCGGCACGTCGCGGGGCCGAGCTCCGCGCCGCGCGCCTTGCTGCAGGATCAGGTCCAGGTCGTGTGGGCCTGCCTTGCGGCGCATCGCGCCACCGGCGAGGCGCGCTACCTCACGGTGGCCCAAGACCTGGCTGCAGTCCTGCAGCGCGACTTCGCGGACTCGGGCGCGGGCGGCTACTTCGACGCCGCGGCGACCGACGCGGCCGCTGCCGCTCTCGCGGAGCGCGCCAAGCCCGTGCTCGACGACCTGATGCCGGGAGCGAACGCTTCCGCGGCGCGCGCCTTGCTGCGGCTCGCCCGCGTGACCGGGGATCCGCAATACCGCCGGCGTGCCGAGGCTACACTCGTGACGTTCGCGGGCGCGGTGGCGGGGGAGGGGCTGCAAGCATCCACCTATCTCGCGGCGGTGCAGGACTACCTGCGGGACCGCTGATCCGGTTTCCTTCCGCAACACTCCAGGGCCGTTTCCCGCCGCTGGCGCCTGCCGCCGCGCCGGTGCTAGCGTGACGCCCTGATCTCCATGCAGGTCGTATGGATGTAACGGGGGCCTCCTCCGACGCGGAGGTGGTGGCTCGTGTGCTCGGCGGCGACCGCGAGGCGTTCGGCCTCGTCGTGCGTCGCTACGAGGCCGGTTTGCTGCGGTTCGCCGCCCGCATGCTGGGCAGCCGCGACGCCGCCGCGGATGCGGTGGCGGAGAGCTTCGTTCGGGCGTATCGCCACCTCGCGAGTTGCCGGGAGCCGACGCGGCTGCGCACCTGGTTGTATCGCATCGTGGCGAACCGGTGCAAGAGCCATCTGGCGCGGCGCCCGATCGCCGACGTCTCGCTGGACGAGGCGCCTCCCGTGGCCGATCCGTCGGACACGGAGGTCGCCCTCGAGCGCGCCGAACAGCTCGCGCTGGTGCGACGCGCCTTGGTGCGGCTGTCGCCCGAGAAGCGCGAGGCGTTCCTGTTGAAACACGTGGAGGGGCTGAGCTACGAGGAGATGGCGGCGGTGACGGGGGAGCGGATTCCAACGCTCAAGATGCGCGTGCACCGCGCTCGGGAGGCGCTGCTGCAGGTGCTGGAGGACCACGAATGAACGCGATCGATCCGAGGATACATCAAGTGCTCGACGGGGAGCTGGCGCCGGGGGCCCTGTCGACCGAACTGCGTCGGTCGGTGGAGCGGCTCGTGACGGCCGTCGCCCTGCTCGCCGCGCCGCTGCCGCTCCCGAGCCTCGAGCCGCGGGTGATGGCGCTGATCCGCCGCCCCGTACCATCGCGCGCGCGCCGTCTGCTGCGCTGGCTTGCGACGCCGCGCTCGGTCACCTTCCGGGTCCGCCCCGTCTGGAGTCTGGCGTTCGCGGCCGTGGTGGCCATGCTGACGCTCGTCCCCATCGGGCACGAGGGCCCCGATATCGGCGAGCACGAGGGCATCGCCCAGTTCGTGGGCCGCTTTCCCGGGGCGCAGTCGGTGCACGTGGTCGGCTCCTTCAATGACTGGCGTCCCGGCTCGATCGCGCTCGAGGACGTCGACCAGGACGGCCTCTGGCGTGCGACCGTCGTGCTCCCCACCGGGGCCTACGAGTACATGTTCGTCGTGGACGGTGAGCGCTGGGTCCCGGACCACCTCGCCGAGCGCCTGGTGTCGGACGAATTCGGGCGCGAGAACTCCATCGTGATCGTGCGGCCGGCGCGGCGATGAGGCTCTGGCTCGGCTTGGCGCTCCTCGCGGGGCCCCTCGCCGCCCAATCGGCCCGGGCGCGGCTGGAAGGCCGGGTTCCGGGCGCGGCGGTTCCCGCGCTCGACTCCCTGGTCCAGCAGGCGGTCGCGGAAGGGCTGCCGACCGAGCCGCTGATACAGAAAGCCCTGGAGGGGGGGGCGAAGCAGGTCACGGCGCCCCGCATCGTCGCAGCCGTGCAGCTCAGCCTGGGCCAGTTGCGCGCTGCGCGCGACCTCTTGATCCGTGCCGGTGACGAGCCGCCGGTGACGCCTGGGGAGGTGACGACCGTGGCGTGGGCACTGCGGCGCGACCTGCCCGCCCCGGTGGTGGAGCGGGTGGTCGCCGCGCTGCCGCGTCCGCCGCGAGCGTCGGCGATGCACGCCGTCGCCGATCTTGCCGCGCATCGTTTCGACCCGGACTCCGCCGCCGACTTGATCATCGCGGCCATCGGTCGGGGGCTCGTGCGCGAGCGGCTGCTCGACGTGTCCGCCGCCGCGGCGCATGAGCTGCAGCGCGGGCACACCCATGCCGAAGCGCTCGCGCTGGTGCGCCAGGCGCTCCCCAACGTGCCCGCGTCCCCGAAACCCACGCGCAGCGCGGTGGCTCGAGCCCGCCGGCCGGCAGCCCCACCGCCGTAGCCGGGCGTGGCCGTTCCACACTGGAACTGGTCAACTCGCCGCGGCCGCGCGCGTTCCGCCGCGTGACGCGGCGCACCAGTCGCGGGTCTCACCCGTGAAGCGAGCCAGGGTGGCTCGCCCCATACCTCCGGAGGTATCGAAACATGATTCGTCGCACGCTCCTCGCGCTGGCGCTCCTCGCCGCTCCCGCCATCGTGGTGGCGCAGCAGCCATCCCCGATGCAGGGGCAGGCGCCGGCGGCCGACACGTCGAAGGCCAAGCCGGCCAAGAAGTCCGCCAAGAAGGGCGCCAAGAAGCACGCCGCGAAGCCGGCAGCCAAGCCCGCGGCCAAAGACACCACCAAGACAAAGATGTAAGCAGTCGGGGTTACGAGGTGTAATCGGCGTTGATCCGGACGTATTCCGGCGTCAAGTCGCAAGTCCACACCACCGCCTCCGCGCGACCGAGTCCGAGGTCGACGCGGAGGCGGATCGTTTTCTGCTGGAAGATCGCGCGCGCGGCGCTGGTGTCGGCGTGCGCCACGGCTCCCCCGCTGGCGAGCGTCAGCCACTCGCCATCCGCGGAGGCCTGGAGCGAGAGGCGCTCGGTGGCGAGCGTCACGCCGGCCGTCCCCGCGGCCGCCAGGATCCGGCCCCAGTTCGGGTCGGCCCCGTAAACCGCGGTCTTGACCAGGACGGAGCGCGCGATGGCGCGCCCGACCTCCCGGGCGGCCGTCTCGCTCACCGCGCCCACGACCTGGATCTCGACGAGCTTCGAGGCACCTTCGCCGTCAGCCACGATGGCGAGCGCGAGCGTCCGTGCCACGTGCTGCACCGCGTCCTCGAACACCTTCCACACCGCGCCGTCGCGCGCCGGGTCCACGCCGGACGCCCCTCCGGCGAGCAGGAGCACCGTGTCGTTGGTGCTGGTGTCGCCGTCCACCGAGATGGCGTTGAAGCTGCGATCGGCGACGCGACGCAGCAGCGGCTGGAGCGCCGCCGGCTCGCCCGCCGCGTCCGTCGTCAGCACCGCGAGCAGGGTGGCCATGTCGGGATGGATCATGCCCGCCCCTTTGGCGATCCCCCCGACCGTGATCATGCCGGCGGGGGTCTCGAGGCGCACGGCACAGTGCTTGGGCCGGGTGTCGGTGGTCATGATGGCGCGCGCGGCATCGAGGCCGCCGTCGGCGGTGAGATGGGCGGCGGCCGCCTGGAGGGCGCTGGTGATCTGATCGAGCGGCAGCGGCACGCCGATCACGCCGGTGGAGAGCACGAGCGCGGTGCGGGCGGGCAGGCCTGCCGCCTGTTCGGCCGCGTGGGCCATCGCGCGTGCAGCCGCGAGCCCGGGCGCGCCGGTGCAGGCGTTCGCGACCCGCGCGTTCATGGCGACGGCCCGGATGCGGCCCGGGCGCTCCACCAGCAGGTCGGCGTCGTACGTCACTGGCGCGGCGCGCAGGGCGTTCTTGGTGAACACGCCCGCCGTGGCGCAGCTGGTGGCGCTCACCAGCAGCGCGACGTCGGGCGCACCATCGGCCTTCAGTCCCGCATGCGCCGCCGCGGCGCTGAAGCCGCGCGGCGACGTGACGGAGCCGTTCGGGATCTCGGTGAAACCGGAGGACATCGGCGGAAAATAGCCCGTGCCCGTCGCTTGTGTAACCGCCCGGCGCGTCATATCATAGCACAACCTTCCCGGGAGGCCCGTTCGATGTCGGAACCGTTCTTGAGCTCCGACGACTACGACGAACGCGCGCATCATCTGTACAACGACGGACAATACGACTACGCCATCGAGACTCTGCGAGAGGGGTTGGGCCTCTACCCCCACGCCGTCGAGCTGCACGTCGGCATGGGCTACGCCCGGCTCGCCCGCGAGGAGTATCTCTGGGCGCGTCGGGCGTTCGAGGAAGCGGTGGGGCTCGACCCCGAGCACGAAGACGCCTTGGCGGGGTTGGGTGAGGTGCTGCTCAAGTTTGGTGAGCGGGGCGGCGCCGTCGCCTGTTTCGACCGCATCCTCGCGCTGGGCTTCAAGGACGACCACGACCTCATGCTGCAGGTCGGGCGCGCGCTGTTCCGTGAAGCCGCTCTGGACCAGGCGCGGCGCTTCTTCGAAGTCGCCATCACGGGGCATCCCGATTCGGCCGAGGCGGCGGCGTGCGTGGGGTACGCGGCGCACCGGCTCACGGACGAGGGGGGCGCGCTCTACTGGCTGCGCCGGGCGCTGGAACTGGAGGCGGGACACGCCGAAGCCCGCATCTATCTCGCCAACCTGCTGTACGACCGCGGGGAGTACGAGGCGGCGCTGTTTCACCTCGAGCGCACGCAGCCGGCGGATCATTTCGACGGGCTCGCCATCTGGCGACTGATCGAGCTGAAGAAGAGCGTGTACCGTCTCCCGGATGACGACCCGGAGCTCGTGCCCTGGCATCACCGCCTCGACGAGCTCGCGGGGGACGCCGGGCCCGAAGACCTGCTGCTCGCGGAGATCGAGGCGATGGGGCCCGACGGCCAGCTGCGCGACCCGCGGCAGCTCGAGCTGTTCGGGACGCTGCTCACGGAGCTGCAGGGCATGAAAGCGCGGTCGGGGCCGGGCGACGTCCACCGCGTCAGCACGCTCGGCGGCGCGACCTACGTGGGGACGTGGGAGGAGATCGTGCGCCAGATGAAGGACGACGCCGCGGAGTGGGCCCGCGGCTCGCTCGAGCAGTACATGGCGGCTGCCGCGCACCGGGGGCGCAAGGAGACCGGGGTCGCGATTCCCGCGACGGATCCCGAGAGCTTCATCCGGGGGAGCGCGGACGCGGGGCTGCTGCGCATACTGCACTGAGCGGAAGGTTGGTGGAGGTTCGGGAGGTTGGTGGAGGTTGGGGAAGGTTTTGACGTCCGCGGAGCAGCCTCCCCCGACCTCCACCGTCCTCCACAACCTCCACCAACCTCCAGCGTCAGCTGCCGTGTTTCAGTTTCACCGCGATCGAGAGCGGCCCGTCCCCCAGCGCCACGAGCGTGATCGCTCCCGCGAGGAGCAGTCCTTCGAGCTCGATGTTCCCGCCGTGCGGCACCTTCACCGCGAAGATGGCGACCAGCATCTCGATGGCCATGCAGATCGACCAGGCCCGCGTGAAGATTCCGAGCAGCACGCACGCCGCGCCCACCGTTTCCACCGCGATGAGGATCACCGCCCAGATCGTCGCGAACGGGAATCCGATCCCGTGGAGAAACCCGGCGACGGCCGGGATGCCGTTGTGAAATTTCGTCAGGCCGTGTTGCAGAAAGACGCCGCCGACGGCGAGCCGCATGAAAAACGCGGCGTACGGCGTGAGCTGGTTCATGAGTTCTCCGGAAGGATGGCGTTGGTCACCGGCCCGCGCCGGCGCGAGTCGACGCGCACTTCGCGCGCGCCGAACCGCTTGATGATCACGTCGAGACCGCGTTGTGGCCGCGCGCCCCCGCCGCCTGCCACGTCGGCGAAGCAGAGCCCCGCATCCGGCACGCCGTGCAGCGCGACGTGCCCGCCGTTGCAGACCAGCGCGGCCGACAGGCCGCTCGGCCCGAGCGTCACGACCGGCGGGCTCGCGGGGTTCAGGCCCGCCGCGTTGGCGGCGGCGAGGAGCAGCCCGGCAACGGCCTGCGCGTCCGTGAGGCGGTTCGCCGGAACGCCGCCCAGGTCCGCGAAGACGTGGTCGAACGTCACCCCGGGCAGTGGTCCAGACGCGTGCGCAGCGGCGCGACGAACGTCCCCCGAATGACTTCCACCCCGAGCGTATCGTTGTACAGGTCGGTGCGCTGCGCGTTGAACAGGTAGCGGCCACTGATGATGGCGCCACCGGTCACCGGCGCGAATTGGGTGATCGTGATGCTGCCGGCCACCAGCGAGTCGGCAACCGTGCCGTGTGAAAACGCGAAGATGCTGAACAGCGGCGTGACGTTGTGGCTGCTGCGCCAGAACGCCCACGGCCGGGGCGGGTTGCAGAAGGGGTCGAGCGTCCCGACCCGGGAGGCCCCCGCCTCCTGCGGACTGATGAAGTCGATGTCGAAAGTCGTATCCCCTCGGAGGAGCGAATCGGTCAACGTCACCAACATCTGGTCGAGCAGGGTGCTGTCGCTGGAGAGCGCCGAGTCGACCAGCTGGAATGCCAGTTTCTGGTTGAGCCTGGGGTAGTGGAGGCCCACGGCCTTCCCCCCCTCGTGACGGATCGCCGTGCCGAGCACGGTCTGGAAGAAGTATCCCGGCGAGTTCGTGTCGGCCAGGGCGAGGACGACCACGGCGCCGGTGTCGGAAACCGTGTCCGCGCCTCCGGTGGTCACGTGGACCACGTAGGGCACCGCGCCGCCCGAGGTCACGGCGGTCACGAGCCCCGTCGACGTGTTGATCGTCACCCGGGGGCTCGAGGAGGCGTCGAACCAAACGGTGTCCGTGGCGAGCGCGTCCTTCTTCTTGATGGCGTAGGGGATGGTGAACGTGTCCTGCTGCATCAGCACGACCGTGTCCGTGAGCAGCGTGAGGTCGAGCGGCCGCGAGACGGCCACGAGGGCCACCCCCGTCGCCTGCCCGCCGGACGCGGTGAGCGTCGCGACGCCCTTGCCGACCCCGTGGACGACGCCGGTCGTGGCGTTGATCGTCGCCACCGAGCTCGGACCGATGGCCCACGTGAGGGGACCGGGGTTCGCGCGCTGGCCGTCGCTGTTGTAATAGGCGAAGTCGCGCGCCGTGAGCGAGTCCCCCACGAACAACGAATCGAGGATCGGGCTCAGGATCAGGATCGGCGGCAGAGGGCTCGACACGTCGAAGCATGCGGCGCCCGCGACGATCGTGAGGGCCAACAAGGTTCGTCTCATGGTGCCTAAGTGTAAGAGGGCTCGGCCGGGGGTGGCCAGGGTTGCCGGTAGCGTTATGGAACCCCGTTCTCGGGGGATTGCTCCCGCCGGCACTAGAACATCGACATCGCGAGAAACGAGCGAAGGTTATCGTTCGTCACCCGGAGCCGCGCGCACAGCAGCCGTACCACCGACCACAGCACCTTGTACGCGATGTCGCGGTTGAAGTCGAGCAGCAGCTCGAAGTCGGCGCGCGCGATGGTGATGAGGGTGCAGGTGGTATTGGCGATGGCGTCGGTGGAGCGCTCCGAGCGGTCGAAGATGGCCATCTCGCCGAAGCAGGCACCGGGCTTGAGTACGGCGAGGGCTTCTTCTCCCGAGCCGGGGATGGTCCGGGAGATGCGCACCTCCCCCTCTGAAATGATGAACAACCGGTTGCCGGGCTCGCCTTCCTTGAAGACGTGTTGGCCCACGGCGAACTTCTGCTCGCGACACACTTCTGCCACGCGGGCGAGCTCGCCGTCGTCCAGGTCTTGGAAGATCGCCGCCTGCTTCAGCAGATTCAGGTTCACGCGGACGAAGCTATCGGGCGCCGGAGGGAGGGGCAAGTGAAACCGTGGGTGACGTGGGCGGATCTGCTGACCGCGCTGCGACTCCCCCTGGCGGCCGCGTTTCCGTTCGTCCACCGGCCGGCCGCGCAGCTGGGGCTCGTGGCCGCGGCCGCCGCGTCCGACTTCTTCGACGGCATGCTGGCGCGCCGCCTCGGCGAGTCGCGCGCCGGCGCCGTGCTCGATCCCACCGCCGACAAGATCTTCATGGCCGCCGCCTTCGTCACCGTCGCCCGGGCGGACCTGCTGCATCCCCTCGAGATCGCCGGCGTGCTGAGTCGGGACATCGTGGCCACGCTGGGGTACGTCGGAGCGTGGCTGCTGCGGCACCCGATGACGCTGCCGGCGCGCGCCGGCGGCAAGGCCGTCACGGTGCTGCAGCTGTTGACGCTGGTGGCCTGCATCGTCGCCTCGCCTCACGTGCGCTCGATCGCGTGGGCGACGACGGCGGTGGGCCTGTATGCGATCTGGGACTACGGCCGGGCAGCCGCCCGGGTGAACGCACAGCGCTGACAGGGGGACGTGATGCGGAGCGTGGAGCTGGCGTTGCTGCTCGTCGTGGTCGGCACCGTGGCGCTCGCGGCGCAGGAGTTCCATCCCCCGCCCGTGCGCTCGGCCGGGGAGCGCGGCACCCGGCTGGGGCTGTTCGGGTTCGGGGTGCGTGGTGGGATCGACCTCTCCGGAAACACGCAGCTGGTGTTCGGCGTCGCGCTCGACGCCGGCAATCTCGTCACCAGTCGCTTCCGGCTCCGTCCGTCAGGCGAGATCGGCGTGTTCAACGGCGTGAACAGCTACGTCGGGAGCCTGGAAGGGATCTACCGCTTCACCGGCGAGGGACAGGCCGCCACGCCCTACGCGGGCGGCGGCTTCAGCCTCGTGGGGCACGACCGCTGCGGTACCGATCGCGATTGTCCGGACGTGTGGCTCAACGTGGTCGTGGGCGTGGAGCTGCATTATCGCTCCACCTTCAACTGGCTGCTCGAATACCACGGCATGGGTGGGTTCCGCCACAACCGCCTGTACATGGGCCTCACGACACGGCGGGGGAACTGACGTGGCGGCGAACGTCGCGGAGATCACGATGCGCTGGCGCGAAGCCCTGGAGTTCGACGCGCAGGGGCCCGGACGCCCGCCGGTCGTGGTCGACGGCAACAGCGTTGTCGCCGCGTCACCGGTGGAGCTGTTGCTCGTCGCCGCCGCAACCTGCACCGCGTCGGACGTGGTGCTGATCCTCCAGAAACAGCGCGTCGCGCTGCGCGGGCTCGAGGTGCAGGTGCAGGGCACGCGCCGGACGGAGCAGCCGCGCCGCTTCCTCGCGCTGCATTTCGTGTTCACCCTCACGGGGGACGGGGCCGACGAGGGCAAGGCGCGCCGCGCGATCGATCTCTCCCTCGAGAAATATTGCTCCGTGGTCGCCTCGCTCGCCTCCGACATCCGCATCACCTACGACGTCGCACTTCGCTAGAACGTTCGCGGGTGCCGCCGCCCTCGCCGCCGGCACGGCTCTCGTGGCGACGCCGGGCTGTGCGCAAGCGCTCAGCGCGACTGAAGCGGGCGTGGGCGCGACGGTCGTGCTGGCGCACCGCTCATTCTGGGGTCCGGAGCTCGTCGTCGCCCGACGCCCCGGAGGGCAGGGCCGCTTCTCCGTGACGCTGGCGGGTGGGGACTACCGGGGCACGGCCGGCGTGCGCGTGGCCGCGGACGCACAGCTGCTGCTCCGCCCGGGCGATCGCTCGGGCCCCGAGCCGTACGGAGGATTGGGATTGGCCTTCTTCGGGGCCGAGGGGGAGCGCGGCGCCGGCTACCTCACGGCGCAGGTGGGGGTGGAGGCGGCACCGGGGCGCCGCCGGGGGTGGTATGCGGAGCTCGGTTTGGGCGGCGGCGTGCGGCTGTCCCTGGGCCGGCGCTTCCGCCGGTTTCCGCCCTGGTGGTAGACCGGCGCGACCTCAGACGGTCGCGGCCACGGTCGCGCTGCGCCCCACCACCGGGCGGCAGTAGCGCTCTCCCAAAACGCGCAGCTCGCTGAGCTGTGGCTCGTCCAGGCCGTCGTAGCGGTCGGCGAGATAGAGCATGGTGTCGTCAAACCACTCTTTTTGATGTTCCGCGCTGGCTTCCAGAACGCCGCAGCGGAGAATGTGGGAGAACAACTCGTCGCGGGCCTGCTCGAAGGGGGTGGGGGTGGACATTCTCCTCGGTTCCGCACGTTTCTTGGCCATGCCTCTGGGTGCTCCTCTCCTGTCAGGACCGGGAACTATGGGGGCGCGGGACGGCTCGTTGCTCAAGTACCGATCAATCGGCGCCGCAATGTAATAGGGCGCGTGATACGGCGCAAAGGGCGGACGTGCGGGCCCGCCGTGTGGTATTATCATGAACGGGAAGGCCGTGCGGGGCGGGACGCGGGGACCCGACATCTCACCCAAGGCAGGCACATGAGCGATCACTCGGACGAAGTGTACGGCCCGGACCGGGCGGAGCGCCTGCTCGCGATGTTGCGCGCCCTCGCCGAGCGCATTCAAGCACTCGACCGGGCCGGGCGACTCCTCGAGCGGGTACCCGAGCTGCAGAAGCTGCTGGGGAACACGCGCAGCGAGCTGTTTCACTATGAAGTACGCCTGACCTACGACACGCCCGAGGTCGCCGAGAGCCGCCGCATCGTGGACGAGGCGGAGCGACAGGCGCGCGACACGCGGGCGGGATTCGACGACGACGAGGACGACGAACCGTGGAGGAGGGTGCCGGGCGAATGAAGGGGTTCTACCTGTTGCTCGTGGGGGTGGCGGTGATCGGTGGTGGAGTCTTGTGGTACGGCTCGCAGCGCACGCCGGCGCCGGCGCCGAGTGCACCCGTTGCGGTCGCGGCGGCGGACGGGTTCCGGGGTTACACGCTGGGGTCGGACTCGGCCGCGATCGAGATCACCGAGTATTCGGACTTCGAGTGCCCGTTCTGCGCGTCGTTCGCGACGGTCCAGATGCCCGTGATCCGCGAGCAGCTGATCGCCACGGGCAAGGTGCGGTGGCGCTACCGTGATTTTCCCCTTCCCACCCACGCGTACTCCCGCTTTGCCGCGCTGGCGGCCCAGTGCGCGGGGGAGCAGGGCAAGTTTTGGGAGATGCACGACCAGCTGTTCACCAATCACCAGTGGGCCCAGACCGGGAAGAACCCGCGCGGCCTGTTCCGCGAGTTCGCCCGCGGCCTCGGCCTCGACGTCGACAAGTACGACGCCTGCATGGACGGCCAGCGCTACGCTGGCCGCGTCCAGGCCAGCGTGCAGGAGGGTGAAGCGCGCGGCGTGAAGGGCACGCCCAGCTTCTACGTGAACGGGCGCCCCTACCAGGGGCGCTCCGCATCGGATGACTTCAAGGCACTCGTCGACAGTCTGACCAAGAAGCACAAGTGATCCGCCGTCAGGCGATCGTGCTGCTCGCGCTCGTGGGGCTGCTGGTAGCGACGTACCTCTGGCTGTACAAGATCGGTGTGCTGGGGGAGCTCCAGTGCGGGACCGGCAGCTGTGAGTACGTCCAGACCAGCGGTTACGCGCAGCTGCTCGGTCTCCCCGTCGCGCTGTACGGCGTGGCGGGATATGCGACGCTCCTGGCCCTTGGGCTCGCGGGCCTGCAGCGCCGCTTTGCGTCGGATCGACGCCTGAGCGTGCTGCTCGCGGCGCTCGCCACCGCGGGGTTCGGGTTCACGATCTATCTCACCGCCATCGAGCTGTTCGTGCTGCACGCGATTTGCCGGTGGTGCGTCGCCTCCGCGGTGATCATGAGCGCCACCTGGGTGCTGTCTCTCGCCGACCTGCGCCGCGCACCAGCGACGACCCCGTGACGCCCTCGTCGGAGCCTCGGGCCGCCCCGCGCGGCCGCTATCTGGCTACGCTCGCGCTCGCGGCGCTGGGCGTGGTCTACGGGGACATCGGCACGAGCCCCCTGTACGCGATTCGCTATTCGTTCTCCGGGACCCACGGCATACCCGTCACACCGGGCAACGTGCTCGGCGTACTCTCGCTCGTGTTCTGGTCCCTGCTGATCGTCGTGACGATCAAGTACCACATCGTGATCATCCGGGCCGACAACAAGGGCGAAGGGGGCGTGCTCGCCCTGATGGCACTCGTCAACGGCAGCCGCGTGGCGCGGGGGCTGTCGCCGCGACGCCTCATGATCGTCCTCGGCATCTTTGGGTCGGCGCTGCTGTACGCGGACGGCGGCCTGACGCCCGCGATCTCGGTGCTCAGCGCCGTGGAGGGGCTCGAGATTGCAACGCCGGCGCTGGCCTCCTGGGTGATCCCCGTGACGCTGGTGATCCTGATCAGCTTGTTCTTGGTGCAGCGTCGCGGGACCGCCCGCATCGGGGCCATGTTCGGGCCGGTGATGCTCGTCTGGTTCGCCGTCATCGGGGTGCTGGGACTGGGCGAGATCATCCGACAGCCGGGGGTGCTCGCCGCCGTCTCACCGGTCTCAGGTGTGCGCTTTTTCGCCGAGGACCTTGGGCGCGGCTTGGTGGTGCTGGGCGCCGTCTTCCTGGTCGTCACGGGTGGCGAGGCGCTGTATGCCGATCTCGGACACTTCGGCCATCGCGCCATCCAGATGGCGTGGTTCAGTGTCGCGCTCCCCTGCCTGCTGCTCAACTACTTCGGGCAGGGGGCGCTCCTGTTAAGCGATGCCTCGGCGGCGGAGAACCCCTTCTATCATCTCGCGCCGGGCTGGGCGTTGTACCCGCTGATCGCGCTGGCGACCGCGGCGGCCATCATCGCGTCGCAGGCGGTGATCTCCGGCGCGTTCTCCCTCACCCGCCAGGCAGTGCAGCTCGGCTACAGCCCACGACTCCAGATCGAGCACACCTCGTCGCGCGAGATCGGCCAGATCTACGTTCCCCTGGTGAACTGGGGGCTCATGCTCCTCACCTGTGTGCTGGTGCTCGGGTTCCACGTGGTCAACACCGCGCAGCCCACGTCCGACAACATCGCCGGCGCGTACGGCGTGGCACTCTCGACCCTGATGCTCATCACCACGCTGATGTTCTACGTGATGAGCCGCGAGGTGTGGCGCTGGAGCTTCGTGCGGGCCGCAAGCGTGGCCGCCGTGTTCTTGTGGGTGGACATCCTGTTCTTCGCCGCGAACATGCTCAAGATTCGCAACGGCGGCTGGGTCCCCCTGGTGATCGCGGGGGCGATCTTCCTGCTCATGACGACCTGGAAAGGCGGCCGCGAGATTCTCGGCAAGCGCATGCAGGAGAAGACGGTCGCGCTCAAGATGCTGCTCGCCGATCTCGCCGCCGAGCCGCCGGTGCGCGTCCCGGGGACGGCAGTGTTCATGTACGGCACCACCGACGGCACGCCGCCGGCGCTGGTGCATAACCTCGCCCACAACAAGGTGCTGCACGAGCGGATCGTGTTCCTGACCATGGTGACGGAGGACGTGCCTCACGTCGCGGCCGCAGAGCGCGTCACGGTGAAGCCGCTGGGGAAGGGCTTCTACAGCGTGATCGCGCGCTACGGGTTCATGGACGATCCGGATATCGAGGACGTGCTGGCGGCCTGCCAGGTGAAGTCGCTCGATATTCCTATCGCCGGCACGACGTTCTTTCTCGGTCGCGAGACGCTCGTCGCCTCCGACCGGCCCGGCATGCCCCAGTGGCGCGAGCAGCTGTTCGCGTTCATGTCGCGCAACGCCCTGCGGGCCACCGCCTTCTTCAAGATCCCGGCGGACCAGGTGTTCGAAGTCGGAGCTCAAGTGGAACTCTGAAGCAGGTTGGTGGGGGTTGTGGAGGTTGGTGGAGGATGGTGGAGGTCGTCACGTCAGCGGTACAACCTCCACAACCTCCACAACCTTCCCCAACCTTATTCTATCTGTCCAAACTTCGCGATGTCCTCCGGCAGCTCTTCCTGAGTCTTGGCGGCGTCCTTGCCCTGCACCATGATCCGGATCTGCTCGACCACGTCCGGGTTGGCGAGCGTCGTCACGTCCCCGACGTCGCGGCGATTGGAGATGGCCGCGAGCACGCGGCGCATGATCTTGCCGGAGCGCGTCTTGGGCATGTCCGGCACGATATACACGTGCTTGGGCCGCGCGATCTTGCCGATCACCTCTTCGTTCGCCTTGATCACGCGGTCGATGACGGCCTGGCTCGGCGGGACGCCGGGCTTGAGCGCGACGTACACTTCGGGCACGCGTCCCTTGAGCTCGTCCTGGACCGGGACGACGGCGGCCTCGGCGATCTCGGGGACCGTGAGACAGGCGGACTCGATCTCCTTCGTGCCGAGGCGGTGACCCGCGACGTTGATCACGTCGTCGATCCGGCCGAGGATGCGGTAGTAGCCGTCGGCCGCCTGCACGGCGCCGTCGCCGCACAGGAACGGCCAGTCGCGCCAGTCCTTGCTCTTGGGATTCTTGTTGTACTTGCCGAAATAGGTCTTGACGTAGCGGTCGCGGTCGCCCCAGATGGTTTGCATGACGCCCGGCCACGGGTTGCGGATGCACATGTTGCCCGCCTTGCCGGACCCCTTGGGAACCTCCGCGCCGGTCTCGTCGTAGATGACCGGATGAATCCCGGGCGCGGCGGGGCCGCAGCTGCCGGGCTTCATGGCATGAATCGCCGGCATGGTCGTGCCGAGAAAGCCGCCGGTCTCGGTCATCCACCACGTGTCGGTGATGACGGCTTCCCGCTTTCCCACCTCGTCGTAATACCAGCGCCACGCCTCCGGCTCGATCGGCTCACCCACCGTCGTCATCGACTTGAAATGGTACTTGTACTTGCGGGGCTCCTGGGGACCGAGCTTGCGCAGCATCCGGATCGCCGTCGGCGCGGTGTGGAAAATGTTCACTCCCAAGCGCTCGGCGATGCGCCAGGGGCGGCCCGCGTCGGGGAACGTGGGCACGCCCTCGTACAGCACGCTCGTGGCCGCGGTCGCCAGCGGGCCATACACGATGTAGGAATGCCCGGTGATCCACCCGATGTCCGCCATGCACCAATAGATGTCGTCCGGATGAATGTCGAGGACCCACTTGGAGGTGGCGGTCACGTAGGACAGATAACCGGCGATGCCGTGCTGGGCGCCCTTGGGCTTGCCGGTGGTGCCGCTCGAGTACATCAGGAACAGGGGAGCTTCCCCGGGGAGGGCGACCGGGTCGACTTTCTTGCCTTTGTAATCCTTGAGCAGGTCGTTCACGAAGACATCGCGACCCGAAACCATCGGCGTCTTGGCGGAATATTTTCCGGGATAACGCTGCCACACCAGAACCTTGTCGACGTCCTGCCCCAGCTCCTTCGCGGTCCGCACCGCGATGTCGGCGTTCACCTTGTGGTCGATCAGCGTGCCGTTGCGCCAGTAGCCGTCCATGGTGATCAGCACGCGGCTGCCCGAATCCTGAATGCGCGAGCCGCACGACTGGCCGCTGAATCCGCCGAACACCTGCGAGTGGATGACGCCCAGTCGTGCGCACGCCAGCATCGTGATCGGCAGCTCCGGGAGCATGGGCATGTGCAGGGTGACGCGGTCTCCCGCTTTGAGTCCCACGCCGCGGAGCAGGGAGGCCACCTCGTTGACCCGGTCGTACAGCTCCCGGTACGTGATGGCCACATCCGGCTCCGTTTCCTGCTCGGGCACGAAGATGAATGCCGCCTTGCGCCCGTACTTCTCCAGGTGCCGGTCCACGCAGTTGTAGCACGCGTTGATCTTGCCGCCGACGAACCATTTCCAGAACGGCGCGTCGCTGGTGTCGAGCACGGTGTGATAGGGCTCGAACCAGGTCAGCATGTCCGCATAGGTCTTGAAGCAGTCGGGGAAGCGGTCGAGGCCGAACTGCTCGAACACGCGCGGGTCCCGCATGTTTGCCTGTGCCTTGAACTTCTCCGAAGGTTGATAGTACTCCTCTTCCTTCCAGTGCACGGCGATCTGGGCTTCGCTGACCTCGGTTAGCTCCTTCACTTTGGGTGTGGCTGCCATGTGCCGGTGCCTCCTGGGAATACGGGCGGCTGTGCTGCTCGTCCCACTGCGGTGGTGAGTGGGGTTAAGGTATGCCCCCGACGTGAATGACGGTCAAGACGGTCCTTGCAAACTGCGCGGCGGCATTCCGTCTGCGGTAGCACGGCGGGTGAGGCGTCTCACGCCGGCTTTGACAACCGGTTGACGGCCCGCAGGTTAGCTGTGTTGGCACTGGAGTCGCGTACCCCACTGGGCGGCGATCTAACTGGAGCCGACTGTGGAGGAGACGATGGCGATGTCGACGCACCCGAGCGAGAAGGTCTTGGCGGCTCCCGAGGAGCTGGGGCTCGACTCGCGCACGGCCTTCCGCCGGACGGCCACGGAGCTGCTGGAGCAACTCGGGGAGGGGACGGGGCGCCTGGTGATCGATCTCTCGGGCACCCACCAGATCGACAGCGCGGGGCTCGGGGCCTTGATGCTCATCCAGCGTAAGGCGGCGGAGCGCCGGCTGACGGTGTGCCTGCGCGGCGCCAACGAGGAGCTGCGGTTCCTGCTGGTGTTGACCAAACTCGACGACTTGTTCGAGCTGGAGAGCGGCGGCCGCTGAGCAGCCCGTAGACGGCCGGGGGGGGTCGCATATATTGGCCCACCTATGGCTTCCCCCCTCTCCGGCGCGCCGCGCCGGGTGTTGTTCGTCGAGGACGAGTCGGCGCTGCGCCGTACCTACCAGCGGTACTTCTCCACGCGCTATGACGTAGCGTTCGCCGCGAGCGGCAGCGAGGCCCGCCGCCAGCTGGAGGACTTCCGGCCGGAGGTGCTGGTGCTCGACCTGCGGCTCCCCGATACCGACGGGGTGACGCTGTTGCAGGAGATCCGCCAGTCCCGGCCCTCCCTCCCCGTGATCGTGACGACGTCCTACGTCAGCATGGAGCCGCTCATCCACGTGCTCGACCTGGGGCATTCGGGCTACCTGGTCAAGCCGTTCGACATGGAAGATCTCGCCGCGCGCATCGATGCTCTCGGCTGAGGGGCTACGGCACGCCTACGGGCGCGTGGTCGCGCTCGACGGTGTGTCGCTCACGCTCGCACCGGGACAGACGCTCGCAATCTTCGGGCCCAATGGCGCGGGCAAGACCACGCTCCTCAAGGTGCTTGCGGGGTTGATCCGGCCGCAGCAGGGCTGGGCCCGCGTCGCCGGCGGGCGGCGCGCCATCGGCTGGATCGGTCACCAGTCTCATCTGTACGGCCACCTGAGCGTGCGGGAGAATCTCTTGTTCTGGGCCGCGCTGTATGGGGTGGCATCAGTCCAGCGTGGCGGGCGCGCCACAGCTATCCTCGAGCGTCTCGGCCTCTCGGACCGGGCCGGGCAACCCGTCCGCTCGCTGTCCCGCGGCCTGGCGCAGCGGGCGGCGATCGCCAAGGCGTTGGTGCACGACCCCCCCGTGCTGCTGCTCGACGAGCCGTTCACGGGGCTCGATCTCGCCGCGGCGGCCCAGCTGCGGACCCTGCTGGGCGAGCTGCGCGGTGCGGGGCGAGTGGTGGTGCTGGCGACGCACAACGTCGACGAGGGTGTCGAGCTCGCCACGGACGTGGCGTTTCAGCGGCAGGGGCGGTTCGTGCAGCTGGCGCCGCGGGGGGCACGCGGCGCCGCGGAGATCGCCGAGGCGTACCGGCGAGCCGTGACGGATGCGTGAGCTGCTCGAGCAGGCGTGGACGGTGGCGCGCAAGGACCTGGTGCTCGAGTTCCGGACGCGCACGGCCCTGCTCTCGGCTGTGGTGTTCACGGCTCTCGTCCTGACGGTGTTCAATTTCGGGCGCGATCCGACGGCCGTCGCGACGATCGATCTCGCGCCCAGCATTCTCTGGGTCACCTTCACGTTCGCCGCCATGCTCGCGCTCAATCGGGCGTTTCAGCTCGAGCTCGAGAACGGGGCGCTCGAAGGGTTGCTGGTCTCCCCGCTCTCGCGTCACAGTCTCTATCTCGGCAAGCTGCTCGCCAATCTCGGATTCGTCGGGGTAGTGGAGGCCGTCGGGCTGCCGCTGTTCGTGCTGTTCTTCGACGTGCCCGTCGGCCCGGTCTTGTTTCCGCTGATCGCGGTGATCGCCCTCGCCACCGTGGGATTCGTCTCGGTGGGGACGTTGTTCAGCGCGATGGTGGTGCGGACGCGCTTTGCGGAGCTGATGCTGCCGGTGCTGCTCTTGCCGTTTCTGCTGCTGCCGCTGACCTACGCCGTGCAGGCCACGGCCCGCCTCCTGGGCGGCCGTCCCTTGAGCGAGGTCTCGGGCTGGCTTAAGTTGCTCGCCGCATACGACCTGGTGTTTGTCGCAGTCGCGTTGCTGCTGTTTCCGCACACGGTGGACGAATGAGTCTCGCACAGAAGGGGCGCCGGGTCGTGCTGTCCGGCTTGCTGCTGCTGGGCGGCGTGTATGTGCGGGCCCTGGCGTTCACGCCGGTCGAGCGGTTCCAGGGCCCCGCGCAGAAGATCTTCTACCTGCACGTTCCCGCCGCCGTGACCACGGAGCTGGCGGTGATCCTGGTTGGTCTCGCGGGCGTGTTCTTCCTGTTTCTGAAGGACCCCCGGCTCGACCGGTTCGCGGAGGCCTCGGCGGAGGTCGGCACGGTGTTCGCCGGGATCGTCCTGACGACGGGCCCGATCTGGGGGAAGCCCATCTGGGGCACGTGGTGGACCTGGGATGCCCGGCTCACCAGTACGCTGTTCCTGTTCTTCCTCTTGATCAGCTATCACGTGCTGCGGGGCGCGGTGACCGACGCGGGGCTGCGCGCGCGGTACGGCGCGGTGCTCGGGATCTGTGCGGTCGTGCTGGTCGGATTCATTCACCTGAGCGTGTATCTCTTTCCGACGCTGCACCCGCAGCCCATCGTGCTGCGACCAGGCAAGCCCGGCCTGCCGCCGGAGATGCTGGTCACGCTGCTGATGTCGTTCGGTGTGTTCCTCGTGCTCTACGTGGGCTTCGTGATGCAGCGCTACGCCATCGCTCTGCAGCGTGACGCGTCGGCACATGTCTGAGGTGCCGCAGAACGCTGGGTACCTCGTTGCCGCCTACATCATGGTGCCGGTGATCCTGCTGGCGTACGCCGTGTCGCTGTACCGGCGCAGCGCCAGGCCCTAAGCGTCACGCTTGTCGACGAACAGCTCGGCGCGGGCGTTGGACAGGCGCTCGAGCCCGTCAGGGACCTGCGTCGCCCACAGGTGCAGGGCCTCGTCCGCGGCGCGCAGGTCCCCCGCCTGGAACAGCGCTCCGGCGTTGAGCCACAACGCTTCGGCGCCGCCGCCGGCCGCATAGGCCCGGGCGAACCGGGCGGCCGCGTCGGCGTGCCGGCCGGCTCGGGCGTACAAGTCGCCGGCCGCGAGGGCGGCATCGGGGCGCTCCTCGAGAGTGAGCACCTGCTCGTAGGCCACCAGGGCATCGTGCGCGCGGAACACCATCTGAAACGCCTCCCCCAGGAGCATCCAGGCGTCGGGGTTTTCGGGGAACCGCTCGGCGGCGTCCTGCGCGGCGGCGACCGCGCCCCACCGGTCCTCGATGGCGCGCCGCAGGCGCACCAGCGCCGGGAAGCACTCGGTGAACGCGGGACTCACGGTACAGCCCAACCGCAGCCACCAGTCGGCGCGCTTGGGCGCGTCCCGCTGGCTGGCGGCGGCTCGCCGCACGGTGAACCGCACGAGCGCGGAGCGCAGGGCCCGGAGCATTGCTTGATAATGGTTTTAGGTCCCGAGAGATTGCAACCACGCATGGCACCAGAGCCCCGTCGCCACGCCCGTCACCCCCTTGCGGGAAGGCGTATCGTCGTGACGCGCGCGCGCGAGCAGGCGAGCGAGCTGGCGCGGGCGCTCGAGGCGCTCGGCGCCGAGGTGCTGCCCGTGCCGACCATCCGCATCGTGCCGCTCGCCGACCTCACCGCGTTGCGCACTGCGCTCACCGACGCCGCTGCGTATGACTGGATCGTCTTCACCAGTCAGAACACCGTCCACGTCGTGTGCGATCGGCTGCCCGAGTGGGGGCTCGCCGCGCGCGACCTGGCGCGGATGGCCGTGGCCGCCATCGGCCCGGCGACGGCACAGGCGCTGGAGCGATACGGCGTCACGCCGGATGTCGTGCCGCCCAAGTACGTCGCGGAAGCGGTCGTGGCCGCGGTGGTCGCGCGCGGCGCGGTACAGGGCAAGCGCTTCCTGGTGCCTCGGGCGCGCGAGGCCCGCGATGCCCTGCCCGAGGGGCTCCGGGCGCGCGGCGCGGTCGTCGACGTCATTCCGGTCTACGAGACCGTCCGGGCCGCGGGGGACGGGAGCGCGCTCGCGGCGCAGATTCTCGGCGGCACGATCGACGTCGTCACGCTCACGTCGTCTTCCACCGTGCGGGGCTTCGTCGATCTGGTGGGGCGAGCGGCCGCGACGTCGAGTCGGTTCGCCGCCGCGGTGATCGGTCCCGTCACGGCCGCGAGCGCCCGCGAGCTGGGACTCCCGGTAGCGATCGAGGCGGAGGACTATACCGTCGGGGGGCTCGTGGCGGCCCTGGTCCGCTACTACGGGGAAGGGAAAGGGGGGAAGGGGGAAGGGTGAGCGGCGCGCTGAAGCTCGGGACTCGGGGGAGCAGGCTCGCCCTGTGGCAGGCCCAGTGGGTGCAGGCGGCCCTCGCCCGCCACGGCGTGCAAATCGAGCTCGTGGTCATCAAAACGCGGGGCGATGCGGAAGTCGACCGCCCGCTGCACGAGCTGGAAGGGAAGGGGTTCTTCACCAAGGAAGTCGAGGATGCGCTGCTCGCCGGGCATATCGACGCGGCGGTGCACTCGCTGAAAGACCTGCCGACGCGGCTCCCCGACGGTCTCGCGCTCGCGGCCGTACCCGCGCGCGCGGACCCGACGGAGGCGCTCGTGACCCGCGAGGCGGGCGTGGCGTCGATCGCCGGTCTGCCGGACGGTGCGAAGATCGGCACGTCGAGCCTGCGACGCGTGGCACAAGTGCGCTACCTCCGACCTGACCTCGAGATCGTCGCGCTACGCGGCAACGTGCCGACCCGCGTCCAGAAGGTGACGGAGGGCCGCGACGGGCTCGCTGCGGCGCTGCTCGCGGCGGCGGGGCTCGAGCGGCTCGAGCTGACCGGTCGGATCGCCGCGCGCGTCGATCCCCTGGTCGTGATGCCCGCACCCGGGCAGGGCGCCCTGGGTCTCGAGGTGCGGAGCGACGACCGTCGGACGCGGGTCGCGCTCGCGCCGCTCGAAGACGGGGAGAGCGCGCGCCACGTCGCCGCCGAGCGCAGCCTGCTCGCGACGCTGGAAGGCGGGTGCCAGGCTCCGGTCGCGGCGTACGTAGGGACTCGGGACTCGGGACTCGGGACCCGGTTGTTCGGGAGGGTCACGGCCCTCGATGGCTCCGTCCAGATCACGGCTTCGGTCGAGATCGACGCCGGCGATCCCTCTGCCGCGGGCGTCGCGGTCGCGGGCTTGCTCCAGGGGCAGGGTGCGTCGAGATTGCTCGCGCGATGAGCCAGTTCCCGATCCGCCGGATGCGGCGGCTGCGTCGCACGCCCGCGCTGCGCCGGCTCGTGCAGGAGACGCACCTCGTCCCCTCGCAGCTCGTGTGGCCCCTGTTCGCGTGCCACGGCAGCGGCGTGCGGCGCGAGGTGGCCCTCCTCCCGGGCGTGTACCAAACGTCCGTGGACGAGCTGGTCAAGGACGCGGAGCGGGCGCACCGGCTCGGCCTCGGCGGGATCATTCTCTTCGGCCTGCCGGCGGCGAAGGACGCCACCGGGTCCGAGGCATACGACGAGCAGGGCATCGTCCAGCAGGCGGCGCGCGCCGTGAAGCGGGCGGTCCCGGACCTGCTCGTGATCGGGGACGTGTGCCTCTGCGAGTACACCGACCACGGACACTGTGGCGTGATTCAGGACGGCGACGTGGACAACGACGCGTCGGTGTATCTGCTCGGTAAGGTCGCGGTGACCCAGGCGCGCGCGGGGATCGACGTGGTGGCGCCGAGCGACATGATGGACGGCCGGGTGGCGGGGATCCGCAAGGCGCTCGACGCGGCCAAGCTGTCGCATGTCCCGATCATGTCGTACGCGGCGAAAACGGCGTCGGCGTTCTACGGCCCGTTCCGCGAAGCCGCCGGGTCCACGCCGCAGTTCGGCGACCGCCAGTCGTACCAGATGCCGGGCGGCAACGCCGACGAAGCGATGAAGGAGATCCGGCTCGACGTCGAGGAAGGCGCGGACATCATACTGGTGAAGCCCGCGCTGCCCTGCCTGGACCTGGTGCGCCGGGCCAAGCAGGAGTTCGGCTCCCCGCTCGCGGCGTATCAGGTGAGCGGGGAGTACGCGATGATCAAGGCCGCAGCCGCGCGCGGCATGCTGGACGAGACGCGCGCCATGTGGGAGACGCTGTACGCCATCCGGCGCGCGGGCGCCGACATCATCCTCAGCTACTTCGCGCCGACCGTCGCCGAATTGCTCTAGCGGCGCGGCAGCAGCACCGCCTTCCACAGCGCCGCGGCCACGCCGGCACCGATCAGCGGGCCGATCCAGTACACCGCATGGGCGTTCCACTGCCATGCGACCAGCGCCGGCCCGATGGCGCGTGCGGGGTTCATGACCGCGCCTGTGAAGTTCCCGCCGACCAGGGCGTCCACGAAAATGGCGAGGCCGATGCCGAAGCCCCCGATCTTGGGCGCCTCCGGCGACACCGCGGTGCCGAACACGGCGCTCACGAGGAAGAACGTGAGCGCCGCTTCGATCCACACGCCCTGCAGGAACGTGACGTCGTTGCCGAGCCGCGGCGTGCCCACCAGCGCGAGGCCGACCGCCATGCGGGGCAGCACCGTTCTCACGAGCGCCGCGCCCACGACCGCGCCCGCCACCTGGGCGCCGATGTATTGCCACGCGACGCGGCCGCCGATGCGGTTCGCGATCCACAGGCCGAACGTGACCGCGGGATTGATGTGGCCGCCGGAGATGCTCATCGTCATCGAGACGATGATCGCCATGGCGACGCCGTGCGCCAGGGCGACGCCGAGCGAGCCGATGCTGCTGGCGGTGGTCCCGGCGGCGACCAGCGCCACGACGCTGCCGGCGCCGAGAAACACGAACAGCAGAGTGCCGACGAATTCGGCCGCGAGCGGCCGCAGCTGCTTGGGCATGAGAAGATCCTCGGGGTTGGAGGAGAATCCGGGAGGCACG
>Ga0209577_10000351_pt1 | contig 46951 bp, 32 predicted proteins | sample GraSoiAngelo_109_FD_185874 | JGI IMG/M metagenome (GOLD analysis project Ga0209577, IMG submission 185874) | Grasslands soil microbial communities from the Angelo Coastal Reserve, California, USA - 14_0903_12_20cm (SPAdes) (version 2) | ecosystem: Environmental > Terrestrial > Soil > Grasslands... | reverse complement strand
CAACATCGATGGGGCAGCGCAAGACGTTCAGGCAGCCATCACCGCTGCGGCGAATCAACTCCCTCCGAACATGCCGACGCCGCCGACCCTCCGGAAAGTGAATCCCGCGGACTCGCCAATTCTCTATTTGGCAGCCACTTCGCCCACGCTGCCGCTTTCTGAAGTGGACCAATACGCGGAAACGCTGCTCGGCCAACAGATATCGATGATCAGCGGTGTAGCGCAGGTGTCGGTCTATGGATCGACACCGTACGCGGTGCGCATTCAGCTGGATCCAAAGGAACTAGCGAGCCGGCAGATTGGCATCGACGAGGCGGAGCAAGCGGTCCGAAACGCCAACGTGAACCTGCCGACGGGGACGCTTTATGGGACGCACAAAGCGTTCACCGTGCAAGCCAACGGGCAAATGATGAGCGCAGCGCCTTATCGGCAGCTCATCGTGGCGTATCGGAATGGCGCGCCCGTGCGGCTGGACGAAGTCGGGCATGTTTACGACAGCATTCGGGACACCAAGCTCGCGAACTGGATCAACGGAGTTCGCGGCGTGATTTTGGCCGTGCAGCGCCAGCCCGGGACGAACACGATTGAAATCGTAAACGCCGTCAAGAAGCTGCTGCCGAGTTTCAATGCTATTTTGCCACCCTCGATGCGCTTGGCGATCGAATACGATCGCTCGATCACCATCGAGCAGTCGGTCGACGATGTAAAGTTCAGCCTGTTTCTGGCGATTGTTCTCGTGGTGTTGGTGATTTTTCTTTTCCTGCGTAACGCTTCGGCAACGCTGATTCCGAGCTTGGCGCTGCCGATGTCGATTATCGGAACGTTCGCGGTGATGTATGCACTGGGATACACCGTGGACAATATTTCGCTGCTGGCGCTGACGTTGTCGGTCGGCTTCGTGGTGGACGACGCCATCGTAATGTTGGAAAACATCGTGCGCCACATGGAACATGGCCAAGGCGTGCTGCAAGCCTCGCTCGACGGTTCACGCGAAATCGGCTTCACCATCGTGTCCATGACCCTGTCCCTGGCTGCGGTATTTATCCCGGTGTTTTTCATGGCCGGAATTTTGGGACGCCTGTTGCACGAATTTGCGGTGGTGATTATTTCCGCGATTTTGGTTTCGGGGGTGGTGTCGCTGACGCTTACCCCGATGCTCTGCAGTCGGTTTCTGAAGCCGCACGTGGGTGAGATCGCACAGCACGGACGCATGTATAACGCGCTCGAGAGAATGTTTCAGCGGATGCTGGACAGTTACGAAGTCACGTTGCACTGGGCCATGAGACACCGCGTGACCGTCATGGTGCTTGGAGTTTTGCTGCTGCTGGCAACCGCCTGGCAGTTCTGGGTCATTCCCAAAGGCTTCCTGCCAGAGGAGGATATCGACGAGGTAGTTGGATTCGACGAGGCCGTGCAAGGGATTTCGTTCGATGCGATGAAGGCGCACCAGGAAGCCCTGAACAAGATCGTGCTGGCGGACCCCAATACCCTGGAATTCTTCTCGAGCATACAAGCCTCCGGGACCTCAGGGCTGAACATCGGGCGCTTCTTCGACCATTTGCACGGCCGTTCAGAGCGGCCGTGGACCAAGAACCCCACCTACGAGAGCTGGGAAGGGAAGTATGGAAACACGGCTGTAGCGGGCTGGATGATTCATGCGATGCGGCCGCTGTTTGAACATCACATGACCATTCCCGAAATCATGCGGGAGATGGAAGCGAAGTTAAATACCATTCCAGGCCTGCGCGTGTATCTGCAGAATCCGCCCTCGATTCGAATTGGCGGCCAACTGACCAAGAGCTTGTACCAATACACGCTCGTGAGCCCGGATACGGATCAGCTCTACAAGTACGCGCAACTCATGAACGACAAGATGAGGAATCTGCCCGGGCTCATTGACGTGACGACGGATTTGCAGATCAAAAGCCCGCAGATCAATCTGAATATTGACCGGGACAAAGCGCTGGTGCTTGGCGTCTCTCCCCAACAAATTGAAGATGCGCTGTACACCGCTTATGGGCAAAGATGGATCTCCACGATCTATGCGCCGACGAACGAATACTGGGTCATCATGGAATTGGAGCCGCAATACCAGCAAGACCCGCAAATGCTCTCGTATCTTTACATACGTTCGACCAATGGGCACCTTGTGCCGCTGAACGCGGTGTCGAGCATAAAGACCGGCCTCGGTCCTTTGACCGTAAATCACTTGGGGCAGCTGCCGTCGGTGACCATTTCGTTCAACTTGGCGCCGGGCGTGGCGCTAGGGCAGGCGGTAAGCGAAATTCAGAAAACAGCGGCGGATACGCTGCCTATCACGATTAGCGGGAGCTTTCAGGGCACGGCGCAAGCATTTCAGCAATCGCTCTCCGGGCTCGGATTGCTGCTGGCTATGGCCATTTTGGTCATTTACATCGTGTTGGGGATTCTATACGAAAGTTTCATGCACCCGCTCACGATTCTTTCGGGATTGCCCGCGGCGGCCTTCGGTGCGCTAGCCACATTGATGCTTTTCCACATGCAACTCGATCTTTTTGGTTTTGTAGGAATCATCATGCTGATTGGCATCGTCAAGAAAAACGCCATCATGGTCGTAGATTTCGCCATTGACATGGAGCGCGCGGGCAACACGACTCCTGCGGAAGCCGCGGTAAAGGGAAGCTTGATTCGCTTTCGGCCCATCATGATGACGACCATGGCGGCGATTATGGGCACGCTGCCAATCGCTTTGGGGACGGGCGCGGGAGCAAATTCGCGGCGGCCGCTGGGACTGAGCGTGGTGGGCGGGTTGATCTTCGCACAAATCGTGACGCTGTATCTTACGCCTGTCTTTTACACTTATATGGATTCGTTCCAAAGCTGGTTGAGCCGGGGAGGGCACAAAGAATCGGCGAAAGAGAGACTCGCTTTGCGTCCCGAACGGTTGCTCGCCCCGCACACGAAGCACATTGGCCAAAATTGATGGGCACTTGGTAGTGCGGGGCAAACGCTGGAGGTGTTCGTTTCTGCACGACAAAACTGCTTTGCCAGGAGCGCCCCCTAGGTGTACTCTGGTGCCCCCAAAAGTAAGTCCGCGGGAGAGATTCCGATGAACGCAGAGATGCAGAAACGGGCTCTGGCAGCGCGCGATGCTCATCTAGCCCTGCTGGAGCTAAAGAAGCTCGTCGAGGACGCTGCCCAGGCAACTCATGACGCGGAGTTCGAGGCCATTCATTTGGCGATTGATGCTCGCCGGAGTGGTGATGTTCGAACGATATTGCGCGTGATTATGGACCGCCTGAGTTCGGCAAAGTTCGAAACTGCCTTGTCGCAAGCGCGGGAGAAATTAGAGACCGCAGCGTCTTAGAGGCAGAGGCAATTTATTAGCCGCGCTTGGCGGACGGTTTTTGCCGGAGTGTTCCGATCCGTTCGTGAAGCAGAGAGCTATTTTTGTTTACCGCAAAGATTACGCCGATAGGCGCGTTCCCCGAAAAATGGCAATTCCGAGGTGAGTTCTCCTAAGAAGTTTATTGTCGATGGGGAGAACGAGAATTCTACAACAGGGCGTTGCCTCGGCAGCGCCGTGTCTGTACGAGGTTCAGAAAACAATGAAAACAATCAACGGGCCGGCGATTTTTCTAGCACAGTTTGCGGACGACAAACCTCCCTTCAACGGGCTAAGCGAGATTTCCAAATGGGCGGCCGCGCTCGGCTACAAGGGGGTACAAATCCCAACGTGGGACGCGCGTCTGTTCGACTTGAAACGCGCGGCAGAAAACCGCAAGTATTGCGACGAGATTTTGGAAACGCTCGCGAGAAGCGGCGTGCAGCTGACGGAGCTTTCCACGCACCTGCAGGGGCAGTTGGTTGCAGTTCACCCGGCTTACGACGTGGCGTTTGATGGTTTCGCGCCGGAATCGGTTCGCGGGAAGCCTTCGGCACGGCAGGCCTGGGCGGTGGAACAACTTTTGTTTGCGGCGAAAGCTTCGGCGAATTTGGGAGTCAAGACGCACGCGACGTTTTCTGGAGCGCTGGCCTGGCCCTACATTTATCCGTGGCCACAACGTCCGCCGGGATTGATTGAACAGGCGTTCGAGGAATTGGCGAAGCGGTGGCGGCCGATCCTGGATGCGTTCGATGCGGCAGGCGTGGATCTTTGTTTCGAACTGCATCCGGGCGAAGATTTGCATGACGGCGTAACGTTCGACATGTTTCTTGAACGCGTGGGCGGACACAAGCGGTGCAACATCTTGTTCGATCCCAGCCATTTCGTTTTGCAGCAGCTCGATTACCTCGCTTTTCTCGACATCTATCATTCGCGCGTGAAAATGTTTCACGTGAAGGACGCAGAGTTTCGTCCCACGGGGCGACAGGGCGTCTATGGCGGATACCAGCCGTGGGTCGGGCGGCCGGGGCGCTTCCGGTCGCTGGGCGACGGGCAGGTGGATTTTCGAGGCATCTTTTCCAAGCTGGCGCAATATGATTTTGATGGTTGGGCGGTTCTCGAATGGGAATGCTGCCTGAAGAGCAGCGAGCAAGGAGCGCGGGAAGGCGCGCCGTTCATTGCGCAGCACATTATCCAGACGGCGGAGCGAGCATTCGACGACTTTGCAAAATCCGGGGCGGACGAAGAAGCGAATCGGCGAATGCTAGGGCTCGCGGCGCGAAAGGAGAGCAAACATGCCGGGTGATTCCAGAAAGCAGGGAAAACCTCGGCGGCTGCGCTTGGGCATGGTAGGAGGCGGGCCGGGCGCGTTTATTGGCGCCGTGCACCGGATTGCCGCGCGCATGGATGACCGCTACGAACTGGTTGCCGCGGCGCTGAGTTCTGATCCGGGGAAAAGTATGGTTGCCGCGGAGGAGCTTCTTATTCCGCGCGCGTACGGACGATTCGAGGAAATGGCTGCGGCGGAAGCGGGCCGCCCGGACGGAATTGAAGTGGTGGCCATTGTCACGCCGAATCATTTGCACTACGCCAATGCGAAAAAGTTTCTGGATGCCAAAATCCACGTGATTTGCGACAAGCCGGTGACGACGACACTCGAGGATGCTCTGGACTTGGAGAAGACGGTAAAGCGAACCGGCTTGATCTTTGGTTTGACGCACAATTACACCGGCTACCCGATGGTGCGGCAGGCGCGCGAGATGGTGCAAGCGGGCGAACTCGGGGCGCTTCGCGTTGTTCAAGTAGAGTACGCGCAAGACTGGCTGTCGACCCCTCTGGAAAGGACCGGGCAAAAGCAGGCGGATTGGCGAACCGATCCTAAACGGAGCGGTCCTGGCGGAAGCCTGGGCGATATCGGAACGCACGCCCACAACCTGGCCTGCTTTGTGACCGGGCTGCCTGTGCATGAGGTTGCTGCGGAAGTTTCTACGTTCGTACCAGGGCGGCGTCTCGATGACAATGTACAAATGCTGCTGCGCTTCTCGAGGGGAGTGAAAGGGGCGCTCTGGGCGAGTCAAGTTGCGACAGGGAATGAAAACAATCTGCGCTTGCGCGTGTATGGCGAAAAGGCGGGCTTGGAGTGGCAGCAGGAAAATCCGAACGAATTAATCTTCGCACCTTTGGGGCAGCCGCGCAGAATCCTGCGGCGCGGCGGTCCCGGAACCGGGGCTTCTGTGGCGCGGGCGATTCGCATTCCACCGGGGCATCCGGAAGGATTCCTCGAAGCGTTCGCACAACTTTACAAGGATCTGGGCGAGCAGATCACAGCAAAGCAGGAAGGCCGTTCTCCGGATCCGCAGTCGCTTCTCGTACCAGGAATCGCGGAGGGCGTAGAGGGCATGCGATTCATATCGGCGGTGCTGGAGTCATCCCGCAACCGTTCGGCGTGGACGGCACTTTCTGGTTCGCAGTGAAAGAGGTTGTCCGGCAGCTCTAGGGTGAGTTGCTGCAAGCGAAGACCTCAAGCCTCGGAAAAAGATCGAAAGTTCTTATTGCGCTGCTCTCGGCAGGCGCTCACACTAAACGGGGAGTCTTGCCATGGAAGAAGCGCTTCGTACCACCCCGCCTAAAGATGCCGCCCCGCTCAAAGAACTGGATGACTGGGACGATTTTGTGGCCACCCGCTATCGGCCGGGAAAATCAGAAGAGCAGTTCCGGGACTACCGGGCCGATGCCAATCCCACAGTCACGGAGTTCTATCGGCAAAATCATGCACAGCAAACGTTGGATTTCGTGCGGAAGAAAAAGGCCGAATACTGCAGCCTGCGCCGGGGCAAGAAAAGCATCTGGGAAATGGCGGAGTATTTGAATACGCTGGTGGACGAGAGCGATCCCGATACGGACGTGAGCCAGATCGAGCACTTGCTGCAAACCTCAGAAGCGATTCGCAGGGATGGCCACCCGCGCTGGTTCATTCTGACAGGCTTTCTGCACGATCTGGGGAAAGTGCTTTGTTTGTATGGCGAGCCGCAGTGGGCTGTCGTGGGCGATACCTTCCCGGTCGGCTGCGCGTATTCCGACCAGGTGGTTTTTCCGGAATTTTTTGCTGCAAATCCGGACTTGCAAGTTCCGGAATATCAGACCCAGTACGGCATCTATGAACCGCACTGCGGGCTGGACAAGGTGCACCTCTCGTTCGGCCACGACGAATATATTTATCAAGTTGCGCGAAACTATCTCCCGGAAGAGGGGCTGTACATGCTTCGCTATCATTCGTTTTATGCCGCGCATCGTCACGGCGCTTACCGCCATCTGATGAATGAACACGATGAGGAGATGTTTACGTGGGTGCGGAAGTTCAATCCTTACGATCTTTACTCGAAAGGGCGCGAACGCCCGGCCACGAAGGCCCTTCTGCCTTTCTATGAGGACCTTGTGTCGGAGTTTTTCCCCGATCAGATTGCTTGGTAACCGAGAAGGTCGTCCGCCAAACTTCCTAGGAGCTTTAGGAACTCAAGAACACGCTTGTTAGCGCAGGCCCATGAGAGGGCAGCGGTCGAAGACTTTGCCGTCCGCCTTGAAAGCCACGCCGTTTTGAAGAGCCCACTTGTCAAACAGCCCGGGGTTGTTCGAGAGGTGCAGCAGCGCAGTGGCAATTTCCTCCACTTTGGGCATTCCGTTGTGAACGAGATAAAAGCAGGTTTCTTCGTAAGGAGATTTCGGGTCACCAGGGTTCTGCAGGCGGCGGATAAACCGATCGCGAATTTGAAACTGCACGTCACCCACGTTCAGGACATAGGCGCCCTCGGCCTTCTTTGCCCCGGTGAGTGCAAGTATGCGTTGCAAGAAAGCTTCTGCACGTTGCTCTCGGGTGACCCGCACGGTTGCGGCGGAGTTATTGGCTAACGCGCGGCCTCCGAATAAAGATAAGCCTGCCGGGCCGAGCACCTGAAAGCCGTAGGTGAAGGTCCTGTCAGCCGGCCCTTGAGGCGCAACCGCTTGAGCCAGGGGCCTGCGGCGCTCATCGCTGAAGGTAAACCTCCACTTCAGCAGAAGAATGACTCCAACTAATAGAGCCAATACGAGCACGGATAGGATAGCGGATGCCATACCATTGCATCGGTCAGATGCGGACCAGCACTGCCGCGGCTTTCACTGGGTCAAAGCTGAGACGCGCCGCCGATTACCACATCTCGACCGCTTGTCGAGTCTAGCCCCCCGCGATGGGATGAACCATCAGGACTTCGTTCTGCTCGCGGGTGATTTTCTCGATGCGCTCCCCGGTTGCGACGTCGAACGGCTGCGCCCCGGTCTTCGCTTCGTATTCCGCAACAACCCGGTTCACTTCGTCCATGTCGGCTGTTGCGGGATCGTACTCGAGAATCGTGGTGTCGCCCTGGCATGAAAACGTCAGAATCTTGGCAGTCATACTTGGTCTCCTGAGGGACATACGTTTGGCTCCCATGGAGTAGGAGCCGGTGGGTTGGGACGTCCCTAAACGTCATATTGCACCGATTTCCCAGGATGTCAAGACTGCATTTCCTCGCCTTCCTCGCCATAAGTTAGGTAACGTTTCGACTCACAGCGGGACTGAGTTTTCGCCGCAGAAGTTAATCTCGATTTCGCGTTTAGGCCTAGTACCGAAAAGTGGCGCGGGAACGTCCGCCAGAGCCATTTTGCCGACTCAACGCGCGATGGGCATCCAAACCACATTCGCAAGTTCCTCTGCGGGAACCGCGACACCCTCGCGGAAAGCAACCACTTTACCGGAATTAGCGGGGACGCGTTCCCCAGGAACGATAACGCCAACGAGATTGAGAGGGTCGGCCGCGGATACGGTAATGATTTCGCCGGACACTTGCTGATGGCGCATGGTGCGCAAGGATTCTACTGCCACGGGCAAAGCGAATTGCTCTCCCAGGAAATCGCTGACGAATCGGCCACCGCGCACTTCACCGCGATCTTCGAGACGCCGCAAAGTGATCAGCAGCTCGCGCCACTTGGGAAGAATGGTCTCGCGTGCGAGAAGCTCGCGAAACACCACGCCATAGCGGCGCAGAAGCATCCAGCAAATGGCTTCGAGCGCGCGGTTGCGATCGTTGTTGTCGCCGGAGTAGAGCAGCGACCAGCGGCCCGCGCTGTGCCGTGGCCGCGAACTGCGTCCGCTGCCCTGCCCAGAGCGGCGCTTGGGATCGATGAGCGCGCGCAGATTGTCGAACCCGTCGGCGGTCAGCAGCCCTGCGGCGACAAGTTCCCAGAGCGCGGTCTCCACTTCCGATTTGAGTTTTGCTGTACCGCGCACGATGTCGGCAAAGAATGAGGCACCACGCTGGCGTAAATATTGCAGAACGGCAGCGGCACCCGGGCTGAGGCCGGCCACCTCCGCTTCGCCGCTTTCACGCCGGGGAATCATCCAGTCCGCGTCTTCGCGCACGAAGAAGGTAATTGGCGCAACACTTGTGGGTGTGACGCGGCGCTTTCCCTCTGCCACCGCTTCGAGCGTAGCCGGATGAGGCGAAAGGCGGCCCCAGCCCACTGCGCCCGTCAAGCAAAGCTGGTCGAGCACCTTGGGTTCGTAATCCGCAATGCGGCACTTGAGAATTTGCCATTCCCAGGAATTTGCGGGAGCCTCGAAGCCTTGCACCTGACGGATGGCTTCTAGGGTGCCGCGCTCGCCGAGTAACTGCGTGCCGGGAGCGACGTGTTGCCAGCGAAGCTGCCAGTTCATGAATTGTGCAGGCGTAACGGACTGGATTTCCTTACGCAATTGCCCGAGCGTGAGGCGATGGATGCGGGCGAGCAGTCGACGTTCGCACCACTCGGTTTGTTCGGAGCGAGGATCGGTGAACTTGCCTCGCAGGATGACGCCGCTGGATTCCAGGCGTAGCAGGGATTTCTCTATGTCTGCGACCGGTAGGCCTAGGACGTTGCCCAATTGATTTGCGCTGACGGGTCCGGTGTGAGAGATCCAGCCTGTTAGTGCCGCAAGCAGGGCGTCTTCTCGCGAAGCCGTTGGCGATTCTATCTTAGGCGGGGAAACGTCGAACCGGGCCGAAGGAAAAACCTGCAGGAAGGTGGAGACACGTTCTGCGGCAATCCAATACTGTGTTCCACCCACGCTGGCGCGGCTGATTCTGCGATCCGCGACGAGTTGCTCGAAAAACGAGTTCCAGGCGGCAAGCGATTGCTGCAGCTGGACCGACAGGTGATCGTTCTGAAGCGCTCCCGCATTGGCACGGGCTGGCAAAGCAACGAGAGTGAGCAGCGCGTCGTGCAATTCTTCGGCGTCCCGCACGTCCGGCCACGCTTCGTCACAGACTTCCGCAATGGCTTGCGGACTGAGCCGGCCGATTTCTCCGAGCACCGCTTCGGGCAGCATGCGGCGCATCTCGACCGCGCGGGCGCGGCGTTCTTCGAGCGGAGCATCGTCGAGATAGGCGTAGGGGTTGGCATTCAGAATCTCGTGGGAAAACTGCGACGGGACCGGCGTATCGACCGCCAGGCAAGTGATGCGGCCTTCGACGACATCGTGAATCACACGCTCGAGGCCATCGAGGTCGAGGGCTTCGGTCAGAACATCCTTCATCACCTCGCGGATCAGTGGATGACGGGAGATGGCAATATCGCCGTCGGGAAGATTTTCCTGGCAAGCAAGCGCTTCGGGAAAAACCGCGGAAAGCAAATCGTCGGCGCGCATGCGCTGAATCGGCGGGGGAACTTTCTTTCCGTTGCGAAAACGAAGCAGAGCCAGCGCGCGTCCGGCATCCCAACGCCAGCGCGCAGTGAAAAGCGGCGAAGCGAGAACGGCTTGCTCCAAAACGGTGCGGAGGGAATTGGGATGAAGGAAATGAAAGACATCGGCGAGCGGAAAGCTGTGTTGCTCGCTGAGCGAAATGTTCAAGCCGTTGTCAGTCGCCGCGGCTTGCAACTCGAAGTTGAACGAACGGCAAAAGCGCTTGCGCAGCGCCAGGCCCCAGGCCTTGTTAATGCGCGCTCCAAACGGCGCGTGGATAATGAGCTGCATGCCGCCGCTTTCGTCGAAGAAGCGCTCGGCGATTACCGTGGTTTGCGTGGGAACCGCCCCAAGCAGTGCGCGGCCCGCTACAACATATTCGACAGCTTGCTCCGCGCCCGCATCGTCGAGGCCGCATTCGGCTTTGAGCCAATCCACCGCAGCGGCGACGCAAGCGGTATTTCCATCAGCATCTGGAGACTTGCCCGGAACAAACGCGCCGATTTTCTCGCGTAGCTCGGAAACATGTGCAGAAAGTTCGTCCGTGCGCGACGGCGCTTCGCCGCGCCAGAAGGGCACGTTCGGAGCTGCTCCTTGCGCGTCTTCCACGAGAACTCTTCCGGCCTGCACGCGCCGGATGCGCCAGGAAGTATTTCCCAGCAGCATGATGTCGCCGGCAAGGCTTTCCACGGCGAAGTCTTCGTCCACGGTGCCGACGATCGTGCCTTCCGGATGCGCTACAACGGTGTACAGAGAATTTTCCGGAATCGCGCCGCCGCTGGTAATGGCCGCAAGGCGGCTGCCGCGCCGCGCCCGAACCATGCCGTTCACGCGGTCGCGATGCAGATATGCAGCGTAGCGTCCGCGGGCGCTGGCGATGCCTTCGGAAAGCATTTCGATGATTTCGTCGAAATCTGCGCGCGCAAGGTGGCGATACGGATAGGCGTGCCGGACGGCCTGAAAGAGATCCTCCTCCTTCCAATCTTCCGCGGCGCACATGGCTACGATTTGTTGCGCCAGAATGTCCATCGGCGCGCCGGGGATGGAAAGGCGGTCGAGATCGCCTTGACCAATGGCCCGCACCAGCGCCGCGCATTCGAGTAAGTCGTCTCGCGTGGTGGCGAAGAGGCGGCCTTTCGGCACAGCTCCGCGCCAGTGGCCGGCGCGCCCGATGCGCTGCAAGGCCGCGGCAATGGAGCGTGGCGAGCCAATCTGGCAAACAAGATCCACGGTGCCGATATCAATGCCCAGTTCGAGAGAAGCAGTCGCGACGAGGGCGCGAATTTCCCCGGCCTTTAATTTTTTCTCAGCGGCCAGACGTAACTTGCGGGACAAACTTCCGTGATGCGCGGCGACGGCGTCTTTTCCGAGGCGCTCGCCGAGATGGTGCGCCATACGCTCTGACAGACGGCGCGTATTGACAAAAATGAGCGTGGAGCGATTCTGCGAAGCCAGCCGAGTGAGGCGATCATAGATTTCGTCCCACATTTCGTTGGAGGCGACGGGACCCAGCTCGCTGCCAGGGACTTCGACGGCCAGATCGAGTTCGCGGCGATGACCGATTTGCACAATGTGAGGAGCGGGTTGCTCTGCGCCGGTCAGAAAATCGGCTACCAATTCGATAGGCTTCTGGGTGGCGGAGAGGCCAATGCGCGGGAGGCGCTTGCCGGTCAAATGATCAAGCCTTTCCAGGGAGAGCGCCAGATGCGCGCCGCGCTTGTCGTCAGCAACGGCGTGGATTTCGTCCACGATAACGGATTCGACGGTCCTGAGCATTTCGCGGCTTCTCGCAGCCGTCAGCAGGATGTAGAGCGATTCGGGAGTGGTGACCAGAATATGTGGCGGGTGCGCCAGCATGGCGCGGCGTTCGTGCGCGAGGGTATCGCCGGTGCGCACTGCCGTGCGAATTTCTGGCATCAGCATTCCGCGGTGCCCGGCAAGTTGCAGGATTTCGCCCAGAGGCAGTTCCAGGTTTTTCTGAATGTCGTTGCTGAGCGCCTTGAGCGGCGAGACGTAGAGAACTTCCGTGCGTTCGAGCAGTTCCCCCGTAAGCGCTTTACGCACCAAGCGATCAATGCAAGTTAGAAAGGCAGCGAGCGTTTTTCCCGAACCTGTCGGGGCGGAGATCAGCGCGGTTTTGCCGGCCAAAATGTGAGGCCAGCCCTGGAGTTGCGGCTCCGTGGGCGTGCAGAAACGGCCCACAAACCAGTCGCGGACGAGCGGGTGGGCCCATGCGAGACCAGCAGAATTCTCTTGAGCGGCTTCGGAGTCCATCGCTTAAGGCCGATTATAGCGTTAACCGTTGGATGCCGCAGCGGCGGGAAAGATGCAAACTACCGGTCAGCCCACTGGCGGAAGGGGCGACACCAAGGTCAGAGGTCAAGATATGAACTCGGCCCCCATAGCCACTCCCTGGATTTCGGCGGGCAAGTGCGCCGCTTGGTGATGGAGGTCACACGGCTAGGTGACCGCTTTACTTGCGGATGCTGTCCGCCGTCACTAGGATGCCGCTCCATTAGACGGGTGGGCGCTGGTTTACGCGGCCAGCAGACGGGGGAGTCATGAGCAACGACGCAGCTAACACCAAGCCCCTGCGGCGCTCTTCGGGGTGGTTTGTTTTTCTTGTTCTCAGTGGAATTCTGCCCTTCCTGGCTCGGTACGGCGTGTTCTCGCAGTGGATTCTGCTGTTGCATATTCTCGCAGGCTTACTCGCCGTTGTTCCGGTCACGATAGTCCGGTGGAAGCATGTCCATGCGGCCAATCAGGAGACGCCGGCCCGCTGGTGGAGCTCGGGCCTGTGGACTGTTTGGGGTTGGCTGGCCCTGGCTGGGAGTGGTCTCTGGCTGGTGGGAAGGGGATTGTGGGGAGTCTTTGTACCCTACCGGATGCACTACTTTCATCTTGCGGTGGGCGTGGCCTTCGGCGCTCTGGGAATCTTGCACATCGTAATCGGGTTGCTGAAAAGCCCTTACCCGCTGGAGCTCTACGCGCAACCGGCGCGGCCTCTGGTTCTGTGGACCGTCGTTTTTGCTATTGGCGCCGTCGTCCTCGGCATAGCGCGTCGGCCAGGAATTCGGGCGACTGGGGATTTTGCTCCTTCGAATGCGTTTTCATGACGTGACCAGCCAAGCCGGTTTGCATTTCACCCACTCCAGCGGGCCTCGCAACCGACTGCTTCCAGAAGATATGGGCTCCGGCCTAGCGTGGGGCGATTATGACCACGACGGTTTCCCCGATCTGTATGTGGTGAACCAGTCTTCCAAATTTGGTTCGGGACGAAGAGATGGTGTGGGGAACCGGCTCTTCCACAACAATGGAAACGGCACATTCACCGATGTCACCGAAAGCGCAAGGCTCGAGCTGCATCATTTGGGCATGGGCGCTTACTGGGGCGACTACGACAATGATGGCTTGCTGGACCTGTTCGTAACTGGCGCAGACGGCTGCTATCTCTATCACAATGAGGGTAACGGGCGCTTTCGAAACGTCACGCAGCAGAGCGGCGTTCACGACCCTCTATGGAGCACCGGCGCAGTGTGGGTGGATTTTGACAACGACGGCTGGCTCGACTTGTATGTGTTGCATTACGTGGATTATCCCACTGACATTTCGCACCTGCGCTTCGCCGCGGAGAGCCAATACGGTGTAGTTGTCCCCGCCGCACTCAATCCGCGGTCGTTTCGGCCTCAGCCCAACCGGTTACTGCACAACAATCGCGATGGTACGTTCACCGACGTTACGCACCACGCCACAGTCGCGGACCCCGATGGCCGCAGCCTCACGGTGACGGCCGCCGATTTCAATCTGGATGGCTGGCCCGAGCTTTACGTCGGCAACGATATGAGCATGAACCGCCTCTTCGTCAACCAGAAGAACGGGCGCTTCTCCGATCAAAGCGCGCAAACGCTCACAGCGGAAAACAAAGGATGCATGGGACTGACCGTGGGCGACTTTGACTGTGACGGCGACCTTGACTTCTTCGTTTCCCACTGGCTTTCGCAGGGCGATTCGCTGTATCAGAGTCTGTTTTCCGAAACGCACCAACTGAGTTTCGCTGACGCCGCTGAGTTTTCCGATCTCGCGTATGTCACACTCCCCACCGTGGGTTGGGGCTGCGCGTTCCTCGATTATGACAATGATGGCCTCCTGGATCTATTTGTGGTGAATGGAAACACGCTGGAGGACGCGGCGAATCATGAGCTGCTGGTTCCGCAAAAGCCCTTTCTTTTTCACTACGACGGCGCGCGATACCAGGATGTTCTGGCAAGTGTCGCGCCGGAGCTCGACCGCCCGCTGAACGCCCGCGGACTGGCCGCCGCCGACTTCGATAGCGATGGCGACATCGATCTTGCTATCTCCTGCAATCGTGGCCCGCTGATTTTATTGCGTGCCGACGGCGCAGAAGCGCGCAACTGGATCAAAATCTCGTTGGAAGGCAAGAAAAGCAACCGGCAGGGGATCGGCGCACTCGTGCGCGTTTGGTCGGGCGGCCGGTGTTATTTGCAATCCGTCGGCAGTCAGGGTTCCTACCTTTCGCAGCACGCCACCCCGCTTCATTTTGGCTTGGGCAGCGTGTCTTCGGTCGATCGCGTCGAGGTGCATTGGCCAAGCGGCCGCAGGCAAACGGTCGAGCATCCACGGATTCGCCAGCGGCTTCATCTGAAAGAGGATTAAAGGGAGGACAAGCTCGAACGAGGCGCCGTCGGTGGGGATGCCCCCTTCAGCAACTGGCTGCTTATCCCTTTTCCCAGCTTCTGCCGTATGATGCTCTCATGCGGCTACTTCTCGTCGAAGATGATCCGCGAATCGCGCGATTCGTGGCTAAAGGCCTGCGTGAACAGGCGTATGCCGTGGATGTCGCGAACACGGGCGAAAATGCGCTATATCAGGCTGCGGTGAACACGTACGACCTGGTGATCCTCGACGTGATGATCCCCGCGCCGGACGGCTTCGCAGTGTGCCGTGAGCTGCGCAAATCCGGGCAGCGCATGCCGATCTTGATGTTGACCGCGCGAGATGCTGTGGAGGACCGCATCGCGGGGCTGGATCACGGCGCCGACGATTATTTGACGAAGCCATTCGAATTTCGCGAGTTGCTGGCGCGCTTGCGAGCTTTGCTGCGCCGCTCCGGGGAATTGCGGCCGGAGAAAATCACGATCGCCGACCTCGTGCTCGACACTGGCGCGCAGACCGCCAAGCGCGCAGGACGCAGCGTGACGCTAACGGCGAAAGAGTATGCGCTGCTGGAATATCTTGCGCGTCACGCTGGCCGCGTGGTCCGCCGCGCGGAAATTGCCGAGCATGTGTGGGACGAAACGTTTGATCCGTTTTCCAATTTGATCGAGGTGTACATCAACCGCCTGCGGCGAAAGATCGATGAGGATTCGACGAAGCCGCTGCTGCACACGCGCCGCGGTGTGGGCTATGTTCTCGGCACGGAAGGGGACTTGCCGGACGCCGAAACCAGCGAAGAGAGCGGCTCGTCCCGCTCGCGCATGAAACCGCCATCTTCGGTCCGGAAGAGCCATGCTTGACTCCATCCGCACGCGCCTGACGCTCTGGTATACGGGCGTGCTGGCGCTGGTTCTCGTGGTCCTCTTTGTCATCACCTATCTCGTGTTTCTGCGAAGCGTCCAGCGCCGCATGGACACCGACCTAAGCGAGCTTTCGAAGGCCTTCTTAGTTACGGTTCACGCGGAGCTGGAAGATCAAACGGCACCCGAGCCCTTCCTCGCTGCGGTAGAAGAGGCTATCGCCGAGCATCATTTCCGCGATCATGTTTATGCAATTCTAGACGCCAACGGAAAGGTGGTCGCTCAATCCGTCGAAGAGGATCCGGCAAATTCAAGAAAAAGCTCTGAACCCGCAAATCTGCTGGAGTCGGTGTCTTTTCAGCAATTTGTCACTAGCGCCCCGCAAGGGGAGCGATTTTTCGGCATCGTCAAAGGCGGCCGAAGCGGCTATCGGGCATGCGCCCGGCGATTCACCGCGCAAGGAAATAGCTACACGCTCGTGATTCTGCGCTCCCTCGGTCCGCAGGCAGAGATGCTCGAAGAAGTGACGGAGACATTTGCCTGGGTGATTCCCATTGCCATTTTGCTGGCGAGCGGCGGCGGCTATTTCCTGGCGCGCAAGAGCCTTGCGCCTGTGGTGGCTATGAGCAGCCAGGCGGGCCGAATCGGGGCCGCAAATTTGCACGAGCGGCTGCCCGTCCAAAACGAAAAAGATGAACTGGGACACCTGGCGGGCTCCTTTAATGGCTTGCTGGACAGGCTCGCGGAATCATTTGATCGCCAGCGGCGATTTATGGCCGATGCTTCGCACGAACTGCGCACGCCGGTGGCGATTCTGCGCGGCGAATCGGAAGTGACGTTGTCGCAGCAGGCGCGGTCCGCAGAAGAATATCGCGAGTCGCTGTGCGTGCTACATCACGAGGCGGAGCGGCTAACGCGCATTGTGGAGGATCTGTTCACTTTAACGCGCGCGGACGCCGGGCAATATCCGCTCCAACCGCGCGATTTTTATTTGGATGAATTAATTGCCGATTGCGTGCATTCGGCGCGAACGCTCGCTCAAGCCAAGAAGATTTCGCTCACCTTCGAGGGGGCCCCGGAATCCCCGATTCACGCGGACGAGTCACTGCTGCGCCGCATGCTTCTGAATTTACTAGATAACGCCATCAAATACACGCCGGAGTGCGGTCGAGTCATTGTGTCTTGCCAGCGCAATGGCCAGGAATATGCTGTAAGTATCGCGGACACCGGAAGGGGCATCCCTGCGGAGCTGCGGCCGCGCATCTTCGAGCGATTCTTCCGCGCGGACCAGGCGCGCTCGCGTTCCGAGAACGATGGCGGCGGCGCGGGGCTAGGCTTGTCCATTTCGCGTTGGATTGCCCAAGCGCACCAAGGGCGCCTGGAACTGGCGCGATCCGATTCCACCGGAAGCACCTTCACCGCGTATCTCCCGATCGATTCTGGACACCCCGCATCTCCTAGTTAATCTTGCGTTTATCCTAAGATTGCTAGCCTAAATTCTGCCGCCCGGCGTCAGCGTGGATCCGGCATAGGAGCCCAGATTCATGAGATCACGAGGAACCTTCGCGGTGTCGTGGCTTGCAGCCGCGCTGTGCCTGTGCGGGGCAGGAATATCTGCGGCGCAAGATACCGCGAGTCCGCCCGCTGCTGCGGCTACAAAGAATCCGGCTCAAACCGCTTCGCCATCAGCGCCTGTGCTGAAGTTGACGCTCGAGGATGCGCTTGAGCGCGCGCGAAAATACAGCGTCCAATTTCAAGCCGCGCTCACGGATTCAGCAATCACCCGTCAAGATCGCTTTCAAGCAGCCACGGCCTTGCTTCCCAGCGTGGTTTACAACAATCAGGCTTTGTATACACAGGCTGCCACGCCCGAAGCAGCCACGAAAACGCAAGTTCCTGTCGTCTTTATAGCGAATAACGCGGTGCACGAATACGTCAGCCAGGCCAACATTCATGAGTCCATTGATCTCGCGAGTGTTGCGAACTTTAGAAGGTCTGCGGCTTTGGCCGCAGCCTCCAAGGCTCGAGCGGAAATTGCTTGGCGCGGCCTGGTAGTCACGGTGGTCCAGAACTATTTCGCCGTCGCTGCGGCCCAGCAGAAACTGCTCTCGGCGCAAAAAACGGCGGACGAAGGGGATCGCTTCTTCAAGTTGACGCAGGACCTCGAGCATGGCGGCGAGGTGGCGCATTCCGATGTAATCAAGGCGGAATTGCAGGCGCAAGACCGCCGCCGCGCGCTGCAAGAAACGCAATTGGCGCTGCTCAATGCGCGTCTCGATCTGGCCGTGCTGATCTTTCCGGATTTCAACGAAAACTTTGAAGTGACCGATGATCTGCACGCGCCAGCGCCGTTGCCGACGCTCGGCGAGGTACAGCAGCAAGCGGAGCAGAATAATCCCGACGTTCGCGCGGCGCTTGAAGCGGTACGCGCGGCGGGATTTGACGTAACCAGCGCGCGCGGCGGCTATTTTCCTTCGCTCACTTTGGACTATTGGTATGGCATCGATGCGCCGCAGTTTGCTGTGAATGGGCCGACCGGAGCCTCCAATTTGGGCACTTCGATAGTGGGAACTGTGAACATCCCTATCTGGAACTGGGGCACGACACAGAGCCGCATCAAGCAAGCGGAATTGCGGCGCGCACAGGCACAGCGGGAGCTTTCACTCGCTCAGCGCAAGCTGCTCGCCGAAATCAAGTCCCTGTACTCCGAAGGGGAAACGGCAATGAATGAGTTGGCCGGCCTCCAGCGCTCGGCGCAATTGGCGGAAGAAAGCCTGCGGCTGACCACGCTGCGCTACAAGGGTGGAGAAGCCACCGTGCTCGAAGTGGTGGATGCGCAGACGACTTATGCGCAATCCAATGCGGCCTATCAGGACGGCGCCGTGCGCTATCGCGTGGCCCTCGCGAATTTGCAAACCTTGACGGGAGTGCTGACAACTCCATGAAACACACAATACATCTTGGGATCTTAAGACGCAGAAGGTGCATCCTTCTTTCGCTCGCAAGTGCTTCGATGCTATTCGCTCTGGTTGGCTGCAGCAAGGACGAGAAAGAAAAAGATCCAGTCGTTACCGTGCAGGTCACGCCTGCAACGCGCGCGACGATTTCGCAAAGCGTTTCCGCTGAAGCGGTCGTCTATCCTCTCGAACAAGCCACGATTGCTCCGAAAATCACCGCGCCTATCACGGAATTCAAAGTGCGGCGCGGCGACCGCGTGAGGAAAGGCCAGCTTCTGGCCAGATTGGAGAACAAAGATCTGCTAGCCCAAGCGAAAGCCAGCCAGGGAAGCTTTGAACAAGCAGATGCGACTTACAAAACTTCCGTAGACGCCAGCATCCCGCAGCAAATCCAGAAGGCACAGCTCGACGCCGATGCCGCTAGAGCCGCCTTTGAAGCGCAGCAAAGGGTGTACAACAGCCGGAAAGAACTCTTCGACCAGGGCGCGCTTCCGCAGCGCGACTTGGATTCTGCTGCAGTCGCTTTGGCTCAGGCGCGCGGCGTCAACGAAGTGGCGCAGAAGCAGCTTGAGGATTTGCAGCGCATCGGCAAAGAGCAGGCTATCAGGTCTGCGCAAGGCTCGCGATTGTCGGCCGAAGGTCAAATGCTCAATGCGGAAGCTCAGCTTAGCTACTCGGAAATCCGCAGCCCGATTGACGGTGTTGTGACCGATCGTCCGCTCTACGCTGGCGATCTTGCGACGGCAAATCAGCCCGTCCTCACGGTCATGAATCTGAGCCGCCTCATCGCTAAATCCCACATCGCGCAATCCGAGGCGGCGCTCCTAAAGGTTGGGAATCCTGCGGAATTAAAGCTTCCCGGTCTCGATGAACCTATCAAAGGGCGCGTGACTCTCGTGAGCCCCGCCTTGGATCCCGGCAGCACCACCATTGAAGTTTGGGTGGAAGCCGCCAAGCCAAACCCCGCCCTGAAGCCTGGAATGACCGTGGAAGTCAGCATGACCCAGAAAACGGTGAAGGGTGCACTGGTTGTGCCCACCCCGGCGGTCTTCAAGAACGAAGAAGGCGCAAGCTACGTAGTGATCGCTGGCTCGGATGGGCACGCGCACATTAAGACCGTCCAGATCGGCGCGCACAACGCGCAATTTTCTCAGGTCGCAAGGGGCGTGAACCCCGGCGAACCCGTCATCATCTCGGGGGGCTACGCGTTGCCGGACAACACGCAGATCAAGATCGAAGCTCCAGGTAAGGAAGAAAAAGAAGCCGCTGGTAACGCGGACAAGCAAGGCAAAGACGATAGCGCGGCGGAAGCCAAGCCGGCCAAGAAGGACAAGGATTAAATGCCCATCCGGCCTGAAGTGCTGCACGCCCAGAGCGAAGCTGGAAAACCAGCTCTGCCTTGGTTTCGCCGGCTGTCGCGGCCCATTCTTTTCTTGATCGTGACTCTCGCGCTGGTCGGCGGATATCTTGCCTTCAGCATTCCTGTGGCCGTTTTTCCCAGCACGGATTTTCCGCGCATCGTCATCGGGGTAGACAACGGCGTCACGCCCATCGACCAAATGCTGGTGACCATCACGCGGCCGCTCGAGGAAGCAGTTAACAGCGTCCCTGGTCTTCAGAAAGTGACTTCGATCACGAGCCGCGGCTCGGCGGAGGTCGACCTTTTCTTCGATTGGAACTCCGACATGATTTTGACGCTGCAGCGCGTCGACGCGGTGGTCGCGCGCATGCAAGCCGAACTGCCTCCCACGGCCAGAGTGGAAACGCACCGGATGACCTTTGCCATGTTTCCTATCATTGGCTACAGCTTGACGTCAGATACCATTCCGCCCGACAAACTCTGGGAAATCGCCACTTACGACCTCAAGCCGCGCCTAAACCGGCTGGACGGCGTCGCTACCGTGATCGTGCAGGGCGGCCGCGTCCCGGAATTTCAGGTGACTCCCGATCCTGCGCGTCTGCTGGCCGCGGGAGTTACGGTCAGTGATATTTTGGATTCGATACGCAAGACCAATCTCATCGATTCGCCCGGACTGATCGAGAGCGAGCACAAATTGGTGCTCGGCTTGGTCAGCGGGATGGTCCGCACGCCCGAAGAGCTCGGGCAGATCGTGGTGAAGACGTCTCCATCGCAGGTCCCCATCCGCCTGGGCGATATCGCCAAGATCGCACCATCGGTCGCGCCCGTTTATACCGTGGTCACCGCCGATGGCAAGCCCGCGGTCCTGCTCAATGTCAACCGCCAGCCTGAAAGCAACACCCTGGCCGTCGCAAACGAGGTGCACGACTTGATCCAGCAGCTCACGCCAACGCTTCCTCCCGGCGTGCATCTCGAGCCGTTCTACGACCAATCCACGATCGTCCACGACTCCATCTCGAGCGTTCGCGATGCGGTGGTCCTCGGAATCGTGCTTTCCTCAATCATTCTTGTGCTGTTCTTGCGCGATTGGGGAACCTCGCTCGTGGCTGGCTTGGTGATTCCCGTAACTTTGCTCATTACCTTCATCGTTCTGAAGGTCAGCGGCCAGAGTTTCAACCTTATGACCCTCGGAGGGCTCGCCGCCGCAGTGGGCTTGGTCATCGACGACGCCATCGTTGTCCTCGAGAACATTGTTTTGCACCGGGATGCCGGCCAAACCCGCCTTCAGGCTATTCGGAGCGCCTTGAAGGAGTTGACCATACCTTTGATCGGCTCTACGGTCACTCCCGTCGTCGTGTTTCTCCCGTTGATTTCGACGACCGGTGTGACCGGCTCTTTCTTTCGCGCGCTCGCCGTCACCATGACCGTCTCCCTTTTCACCTCGCTGTTTCTTGCGTTGACGTGGACTCCCACGCTCAGCCAGTATTTCGTGCGCCGCAAGGATGCGACCGTCACCGCAGCCAGCTCTTCCGAAGGGCCGAACATGGCGGCGCTCCTCGCGGTGGAAGAAGCCCACCTTTCTGGTTTCTTCGGACGCATCGTCAATTTCTATACACGCGCTATGCAAGCCATTGTCAAGCGCCCTTGGTTGCTGGCTGGGAGTTCCGTCGTAATCATCGTTTTGTCCTATGTTTGCTATACCTTTGTCGGCACAGATTTTCTTCCCGAAATGGATGAAGGCGGGTTCATCCTCGATTACTACACTCCACCGGGAAGCTCCCTCGCGGAATCCAATCGCATCCTCCTGCGCATCGAGAATATTCTCCACGCCACTCCGGAAGTGGAGAACACCTCACGCCGTACGGGCCTGCAGTTAGGCCTTGCCGCTGTCACGGAAGCCAACAATGGCGATTTCACCGTGAAACTGAAGAAAGATCGGGACCGCGACATTGACGAGGTGATCTCGGACGTCAGGTCGAAGATCAAGCAGTCCGAGCCCGCCGCGGACATCGAATTTGTCCAGCTGTTACAGGACATGATTGGAGATCTGACAAGCCAGCCGGAGCCGGTGGTCATCAAGCTTTATTCTCAGGATGGCAAGCTCCTGAACGAGACCGCCCCACGGGTTGCGGAAGCCATCCAAAAGATTCAGATTAGAGGGTCACATCCTGTTGTGGATGTTCTCGACGGTGTCGAGAATACCATCAGCGGTCCCGCTGTGACATTCCAGGTGAATCCCACCGTTGCGGCGCGTGCCGGTTTCACTCCAGAGGAAGTGGCTCTGGACGCCTCCGCTGTCCTGGAAGGCGAGCCCGCCGCGACACCCGTTATTCTGAACGACCGCCCATACACCATTCGCGTGCGTTTCCCTGATCAGAACCGCTCATCGCTGGATCGCATGACCAATACGCTGCTTACCAGTGCGACTGGCCGTACGGCAACGCTCGGTTCTTTGGCGACAGTTACTACAGATCCCGGCGAAACGGAAATTCGTCGCGAGAATCTGCAACGCTTGGTGCAAGTTACTGCGCGCCTGGAAGGCGTCGACATGGGGACAGGAGTGGCTGCAGTACAGAGAGCCATACGCGATATGAATCTTCCATCTTCCATCCGCGTCGAGTACGGCGGGTTGTACGAAGAGAATCGAAAATCATCCCACGACTTGATGTTGGTTCTGCTCTTGGCCCTGCTCCTTCTGTTTGCCGTGCTCCTTTTTGAGTTCCGGACTTTCTCCGCCCCGACGGCAATCCTCACGTCCGCAATCCTTTCCACGTTTGGTGGCTTTCTGGCGCTGCTGATCACAAATACGACGTTCAACGTCGCCTCGCGCATGGGCATGATTATGGTCATCGGCATCGTGGCCAAAAACGGCATTTTGTTGCTCGACGCCGAGCACCGCTTCCGTGATCTGGGATTCACCCCGCAAGAAGCCATGATTCAAGCGGGCCGCCGCCGCTTGCGCCCCATTGCGATGACGGCTCTCGCCACCGTTGCTGGCATGTCGCCATTGGCGTTCGGGATAGGCGCAGGTTCCGAGATGCTGAAACCGTTAGCGATTGTTGTGATTGGTGGCTTGCTAAGCTCCATGGTCCTGTCGCTCGTCTTCACTCCTGCGATCCACTTCTACCTGCGCCCGCGCAAAACGGCGGAAGCGTAACTTTTCCGAAAAAGCGAAATTGAGCCTCTTCGGGCGCCTGTTCCGCGACGAATCACAGAGCTATACCCATCCTAGCTAAAACGCTTTACTTTCGCTTCTCTCGTTCCTCTCTGCCTTTTGTGGCACAGTAGGAAGGATGGCAGCTTCGGAGAACTCCAGCGCCGCTGGGCGAATCGCTTTTACCTACCCAAGTTTCGTCTTCTTTCAATTGGCGCGCGTCTTCATCGTCCTTTCCGGCGAAATGCAATCCGTCGCAGTGGGATGGGAGATCTATGAAATCACCCAGCGGGCTCTGGCTCTGGGTTTTGTCGGACTCGCCCAGTTCCTTCCCGGCATTTTGTTTTTTCTCGTGTCGGGTCATGCTGCGGACCGTTACGACCGCCGCAAGCTGATCGTTCTCTGTTACCTTGGCTCCGCAGCTTGTTCGGGAGCGCTTTTATTTCTTACACTTCGCGGGTACCGCTCACCTTACCCGATCTATGCGGTGCTTTTCTTCGTAGGTGTTGCCCGTTCCTTCAGCGGACCGGCCACGCGCGCGCTCCTTCCTCAATTGGTTCCTGCGAAGGACTTCCAGAACGCCGTGGCCTGGGCTTCGGTGTTCTTTCAAAGTACCGTGATCTTGAGCCCTTCCCTTGGAGGCATTGTCTACGCCATTAATCGAGGGCCCGCAGCGGTTTACGCGCTTTCGTTCTTTGCGGCAATCGTGGCTGCGGTCTGCGCCGCAAAAATAAAAGTTGAATCCGTCGAACGGGTGCCCGAGCCCATAACCTGGAAATCCACGCTGGCCGGCCTCCACTACATTTGGCGCGAGAAAATGATTCTTGGCTCCATCTCGCTGGACTTGTTCGCGGTTCTTTTAGGAGGGGCGGTCGCGCTGCTGCCCGTCTACGCCAAAGAAATTCTCATGACCGGCCCTTGGGGCCTCGGCCTTCTTCGCAGCGCTCCCGCTGTTGGCGCAGGCGTCACGGCCATGGTGCTCGCTCACAAACCCTTGGGACGCCGCGCCGGTTCCCGAATGTTGTGGTGCGTCGCGGGATTCGGGCTGGCCACTATCTTTTTCGGAATCTCTCGAAACCTCTACCTGTCTCTGTTTGCTCTTTTTCTCGTGGGAGCCAGCGACATGGTCAGCGTGATGGTTCGTCAGCTATTCATCCAGTTGGGCACCCCCGACGAAATGCGCGGCCGCGTCAATGCCGTCGACTCGGTTTTTGTTGGCGCTTCCAACGAACTCGGCCAATTCGAATCCGGTCTTACCGCGCACTGGTTCGGCAGCGTCCCGGCAGTTGTCCTCGGTGGTGTAGGCGCAATTCTCGTAACCGGCCTGTGGGCCTGGTGGTTCCCCGAATTGCGCAGAGCGCAAGAAGTAGCCAGATTCGCGGACTGATTCGAACTTGAAGCTATTTCTTCGTTGGCTTGGTTTGCTTCGCAGGCTTGGTTCCTTTTGCGGGCGCGCTACCCATATCGTCCATAGCCATCGCCATGGGCGTCGAATTGCCGGCCAGCAACTCTTTTTTCACTGCCTCGGTAATCTTGTCCGCGTTCTTGACCAGCATGGTCACCTGCCAGATCTCTTTCTCCGAGAGTTGGCCTTTGAATCCCGGCATTCCCGTCATGCGAATGCCGTTCTCCACTTTCCAGTACGTTTCCCAGGGCTCATCATCGGTCACCCCAATTCCGTGAAACAATTCTGGCGGCGCTGGAAACATCCCTTTTGACACTACGGATTTCGGCTCGCCTGGCAGCCCGTGGCAGGTGGCGCACTGCTCCTTGTAAACTTTCGCGCCGGCAATCAGATTGGGTTCATCTGCAGGCACCAGCGGCTGCGGGTGCGGTAACTTGTCCAAATAGGCCTGCAGCCCGGTTTTCGCTAATTTCCGTTCGAACGGCATGGGTTTGGCCGAGGTCGCCACGGGCGCGATCCCCCAGGAAAAGTACAAATAGACGCATCCCACAAGCAGTAAAATCCCAACCACGATTCCCAGGACAAAGCCTTTACCCATAGCCATTCTCCTGTCCCTTTCGGGATCGATGCAAAATGTTTTCTATTCCGTCTTTTAGGTCCTAGTCTACGGGTTTCTTTGCGATTCTGCACGCCGCAAATTTCCGGAATTTTGCCCCTCTACGCCGGCGAGCGGCTGAGTAACTCATATATTGGGGGCGACACAGGCCTCCTAGCCTCACGTAACCTTTGTTCTCTCCGGGCCGTCCTATATAGGCGTAGACTGAGGCACACCGGAGTCTACGTCCCTTCGTTGGAGCGGCCCTCGGAGTTTGCCCGGGATAGCCCTGCCTTTTGGTGGCTTGCTCGCACGAAAGTAGTGCATTCTGAAACCTGTTAGGAGCAAAGGAATGGGGCAGCTCAAGTCGATGGAACTACCTGAATCCGGTAGCCACACGACCGCCAATACACCGGCCGCCAGGCCGTCGCGGAGCCTCTGGTGGCTCTGGGTCGTTCTTATTGCTGGCGTTGTTCTTGGTGTTTGGTATTTCCGAGGATCGCGCACTCCCAGCGAAGCAGCCAACCCTTCTGCGCCGGCAACGCCGGGCAGGGGGCGGGGTGGCTCAGGAGGCATGGGCAATTTTGTCGTGCCCGTCGTCGTCGCGCCTGCGCAGCCCGATGATCTTCCCGTTTACTTCAACGGCCTCGGGACCGTAACTGCCTTTAATACGGTCACGGTTCGCAGCCGTGTGGACGGAGAAATTATCAAGGTGGCCTTCAAAGAAGGTCAGTACGTGCATGAAGGGGATCTTCTCGTGCAGATTGACCCGCGGCCCTTCCAGGTCCAACTCGAGCAGGCTGACGGCCAGCTTGCGAAAGATCAGGCTCAGCGCAAAGACGCGCAAGTCAATCTCGAGCGCTATAAGCTTCTCTTCGATGAAGGTGTCATCCCGCAGCAGCAACTCGACACCCAGGCAGCGTTAGTCGGCCAGTTTGATGGCGCCATCAAGTCTGATCAAAGCCAGATCGACAACGCCAAGCTGCAACTCACCTATTGCCACATCACTGCGCCCATCAGCGGCCATGTCGGACTCCGCCTTATAGACCCGGGAAACATCGTGCATGCCACTGACGCCAGCGGCTTGGTGGTTATCACCCAGCTTCAGCCGATCGCCGTGCTCTTCAGCTTGCCGCAGGACGATCTTCCGCAAGTCAGCACCAAACTCCGCGCCGGCGCTCAGCTTACCGTCGATGCCTTCGACCGCGACGACACGCAGAAAATCGCTACTGGCAAACTCCTCACCATCGACAACCAGATCGATCCCAGCACGGGCACGTACAAGCTCAAGTCCGTCTTTAACAATGCCGACACTGCTCTTTTTCCCAATCAATTCGTGAACGTGCACTTGCTGGTCGACACCAAGCACAATCTCACCATCGTGCCCGCGGCTGCCATCCAGCGCGGCCCTCAAGGCACCTATGTGTATGCTGTCGCTAGCGACAACACGGTGAAAATCCACGCCGTCACCATCGCGCAAACCACGGGCAACCGCGTGGGCCTGAGCGATGGCGTGAATGCCGGCGACCTCGTGGTCATCGACGGCCAGGACAAGCTCCAGGATGGCAGCAAGGTCACGCCCACGGTTTCCAGCGGAAACAATAGCGGCGCTCAAGCCTCGAGCAACACCGCGCCGGCAAGTCCAGGCGCGCCTGCACCGCCGGCGCCCAATTCTCCCCGCCGCCAATCCGGAGGTTCCCGGCGATGAGTCCGTCGCGGCCGTTTATTCTGCGGCCGGTTGCCACCACGCTGCTTATGGTTGCTGTCTTGCTAGCGGGCTTTGTGGCCTACCGTCAGCTCCCGGTGTCCGCGCTTCCGCAAGTCGACTATCCAACCATTCAAATTCAGACGTTTTACCCAGGAGCGAGCCCCGACGTGGTGGCCTCTTCGGTTACCGCCCCGCTCGAGCGACAGTTCGGTCAGATCCCCGGCTTAAACCAGATGACTTCCACCAGTTCGTTCGGAAGCTCTCTCATCACTCTCCAATTTACCTTGGATCTCAACATCGATATCGCTGAACAAGAGGTCCAGGCCTCCATCAATAGCGCGTCGAACCTTTTGCCGCAGGGCCTACCCAATCCGCCCATCTACAGCAAGATCAATCCCGCCGACGCGCCCATTCTCACTCTTGCCCTTACCTCGGAGTCCCTCCCGCTCTCCAAAGTCGAGGACCTGGCGGACACCACGCTGGCCCAGAAGATTTCTCAGCTCTCCGGCGTAGGCCTTGTCAGCATCAGCGGCGGCCAGCGACCCGCGGTGCGCATCCAGGCCAATCCGACCGAGCTCGCATCCTACGGAATGAGTTTGGAGGATCTGCGAACAGCGCTGAGCGCAGCCAACGTCGATCAAGCGAAAGGCACTTTCGACGGCGCCCATCAGGCTTACACCATCGGCGCCAACGACCAGCTCATTTCTGCGGACAGCTATAAGCCCATTATCGTGGCTTATCGCAATGGCGCTCCGGTCCGTCTCACCGACGTCGCCAAGGTTTTCGACGGAACCGAAAACGCTAAGCAGGCTGCTTGGGCCAATACCCAGCCCGCCGTTATCCTGAACATTCAGCGGCAGCCCGGGGCCAATACCATCGCGGTGGTCGACCGCGTGAAAAAGCTTCTCCCGCAGCTTCAGGCCGCGCTACCCGCTGCTGTAAAAGTAGACACCCTCACCGACCGTACCACCACCATTCGCGCCTCCGTTGACGATGTGCAATTCACCTTGATCCTCACGATTGCGCTCGTGGTGCTGGTCATTTTCCTTTTCCTCCGCAGTTTGCGGGCTACGGTTATTCCTACGCTTGCCGTGCCTCTTTCGATCGTCGGTACCTTTGGCGTCATGTACCTGTGCGGCTTCAGCCTCAACAACCTATCCCTCATGGCCCTGACCATATCTACCGGCTTTGTCGTCGACGACGCCATCGTCATGATCGAAAATATCAGCCGCTTTATCGAGCAGGGCGATCCGCCTGTCGAAGCCGCTCTCAAGGGCTCCGAGCAGATTGGCTTCACCATCATTTCGCTTACCGTCTCCCTCATCGCCGTGCTCATCCCGCTTCTCTTCATGGGGGACATCGTCGGCCGCCTCTTCCGCGAGTTTGCCATCACTCTTTCCATCACCATCCTCATTTCCGCTTTCGTTTCCCTTACGTTGACTCCCATGATGTGCGCGCAATTGCTGCAGCACCAAAAAGAGGAAGAGCAAGGCAGGTTCTTTCGCGCCTCCGAGCGCGTATTCGACTCCGTCATCGCTTTTTACGGGCGCACCCTGAAGGTCGTCCTGCAGTACCGAACAACCACTCTCCTCGTCACTATCGGCACGCTTGTGGCCACCATCCTTCTTTACATTTACGTTCCCAAGGGCTTCTTCCCCGTGCAGGACACGGGAATTATTCTCGGTGTCTCCCAAGCGGCTCAGAACACTTCCTTTGCCGCCATGGCTCAGCATCAGCAAGAGCTAGGCAAAGTGATCTTGAAGGACCCCGCCGTCCAGAGCCTCTCCTCTTTCATCGGCATCGATGGCACCAACACCACTTTGAATACCGGCCGCATTCAAATCAATCTCAATCCGCTTGACGAGCGGAAGATTCACGTTTCCGATATCATCCGCCGTCTCCAGCCCGAACTCGCCAAAGTTGATGGCATCTCTCTCTTCATGCAGCCGGTGCAGGACCTCACCGTGGAAGACCGCGTCAGCCGCACGGAATTTCAGTACAGCCTCGAAGACGTGGACGCCAAGGAGCTCTCCTACTGGGTGCCGCGCTTTATGGAAAAACTCAGCGCCATTCCCGTGGTCCGCGACGTTGCCAGTGACCAGCTCAACCAAGGCCTTCTCGCTTCACTGGTTATCGACCGCGACACTGCCTCGCGCCTGGGCGTTTTGCCTTCCGCCATTGATAACACTCTCTACGACGCCTTTGGCCAGCGCCAAGTGTCCACCATCTACACCCAGCTCAATCAATACCGCGTGGTGTTGGAAGTCGATCCCCGGTTCCAGCAAAATCCCGAATCCCTGAAAGACATTTACGTAGCTTCCAACAGCGCGCTGCAGGCCTATAGTGGCTCCACGGCGAACATCACTAACAACGCCCAGACCAGTGTAAGCACGACTCCCAACGCGCAGGTTCCACTCAGCGCCTTCACCCGTTTCGAACCCGGCGCTACCGCCCTCGCGCTCAACCACCAGGGACAGTTTCCTGCGGTTACCGTTTCCTTCAACTTGGCACCGGGCGCCGCCCTGGGTGATGCGGTCAAAGCCATCAATGAGGCCAAATCCGAGCTCAACATGCCGGCCAGCATCCAAGCTACTTTTGAAGGCACCGCGGCTGCTTTCCTGAACTCCCTTGCGAACGAACCGGTGCTGATTCTCGCCGCGCTCATTACCGTGTATATCGTGCTGGGCGTGCTCTATGAGAGTTATATTCACCCGATTACCATTCTCTCGACGCTTCCCTCCGCCGGAGTGGGAGCCATCCTGGCGCTTCTGCTTTTCAAAATGGAATTCAGCGTTATCGCTCTCATTGGCTTGATCCTTTTGATCGGCATCGTCAAGAAAAACGCCATCATGATGATTGACTTTGCGCTCGAAGCCGAGCGTAAGGAAGGGAAGTCGCCCCTGGATGCCATCTACGAAGCTTGCCTCCTGCGCTTCCGGCCCATCATGATGACGACCATGGCTGCGTTGCTAGGTGCCTTGCCCCTGGCCATGGGCAGCGGCGTCGGCTCGGAATTGCGCCGCCCCCTGGGCATTACCATCGTCGGCGGGCTTCTCCTAAGCCAGTTGCTCACGCTCTACACCACGCCCGTTGTTTATCTGGCGTTTGATTGGTTGGCTCGGCGCTTCGCGGTGCATATCGGCAATCCCGTCGAAGAGCCCGCTCACGGTGACTAAAGGCAGAGTGACTCCGCCATGATGTCCGCCAATTTTTCCGCTCCCTTTATCCGCCGGCCTGTGGCCACGTCTCTGATCACCATTGCGATCGCACTCGCTGGCGCAGTGGCTTTTCGGCATTTGCCAGTGTCGCCTCTGCCGCAGGTGGACTTTCCCACGATTAGTGTCATGTCGAGTCTGCCAGGAGCGAGCCCCGAGACCATGGCTTCCGCCGTCGCCACGCCTCTTGAACGGCAATTCGGCCGCATCGCTGGCGTCACCCAGATGACTTCCTCGAGCAGCCTTGGCCAGACCAACATCACTCTGCAATTCGACCTCACGCGCGATATCAACGCCGCCGCTCGCGACGTGCAAGCCTGCATCAACGCCGCGCGCAGCCAGCTTCCCGCGGACCTCCCCGGCCAGCCTAACTATCGCAAAGTGAACCCGGCGGAGTCGCCGATCCTCATCCTGGCATTAACGTCAACCAATATCCCACCGGCCGAGATTTACGATGCCGCCGATTCCATCCTTGCGCAGAAGCTCGCCCAGGTGCAGGGAGTGGGGCAAGTGGGAGTCTGGGGAAGCTCCAGCCCTGCCGTCCGGGTAGAGGCGAATCCCTACAAACTCAATAGCTACGGAATCAGCCTTGAAACCGTGCGCGCATCGCTGCAATCGGCCAACGCGGACCTCGCTAAGGGTTCTCTCTCCGACTCCCAAAAGACCTGGGACGTCGCCGACACCGATCAGCTCTTTAAGGCTTACGAATACCAGCCCCTCATCGTTGGAGGTACGGGCCATACCGGCGCGCCAGTCCGCCTGCGCGACATCGCCGAAGTCGTCGATTCCACCGCCGATATTCGCAATCTCGGTCTTTCCGGAGGCCATCGCTCCGTCCTGATGGCCATTTTCCGCCAGCCCGCCGCGAATATGATCGACACCGCCGACCGCGTGATGGCCCTCCTTCCATATCTTCGCGCCTCGATTTCTCCGTCGCTGCACCTCGCCGTTGCCGTGGACCGCACCACCACGATCCGCGCGTCTGTGCACGACGTGGAAATCACCCTGATGATTTCCGTTACCCTGGTCATTCTCGTCGTGTTTGCCTTTCTTCGCAGCACTTGGGCCACCATCATTCCGAGCGTTGCTGTTCCCCTTTCCCTCATCGGCACCTTCGGGGTGATGTACCTTTGCCGCTACAGCCTCGACAACCTGTCGCTCATGGCTCTCACCATCTGCACGGGTTTCGTGGTGGATGATGCCATCGTCGTCATCGAGAACATCACGCGCCACATCGAAAACGGAATGAAGCCTTTCGCTGCCGCCATGAAGGGCGCCAGCGAAATCGGCTTTACCGTCCTCTCCATGAGCACCTCGCTGGTTGCCGTGTTTATCCCCATCCTCATGATGCCGGGCATTGTGGGGCGCCTCTTCCGCGAATTCGCCGTGGTTTTGAGTGTGGCCATCGGCGTTTCCCTTTTTGTTTCTCTCACCACCACGCCTATGATGTGTGCGCGCTTCCTAAAACACGAATCCGGACGCCACAGCTGGATCTACCGGTTCTTTGAACGTGCCTTTAACGGCTTGCTTCATGTTTACGATATTTCCCTGCGGTGGGTTCTTCGCCGCCAGTTGCTTATTCTCGGAGCGACCTTTGGAACCGCGGTTCTCTGCGCCTACTTGTTCTTTCACGTCAACTCGGGCTTCTTCCCTCAGCAGGATACCGGCCGCTTCAGTGGCACCATTCAAGGGGATCAGGATCTCTCCTTCGCCGCGATGCAGCAGAAGATGCGCGCCTTCTCGGACATCGTCTTGAAAGATCCCGCGGTTGACACTTTAACGGCGTTCGCCGGTGGCGGGTTCGGGGGCAGCAGCGCGCATATGTTCGGACAGCTCAAGCCTCTCAGCGAGCGCAAAATAAGCATCGACCAGGTCATCGCGAGAATCCGCAAAGCCACCTCGAAAGTGCCGGGCGCGGCACTTTACCTCCAGGCCGTCCAAGATCTTTCTGTCGGTGGCCGCGGGAGCGCTGCACAGTATCAATACACCTTGCAGGCCGACAATTTGGAAGATCTCAAGCATTGGGCGCCCATCCTCCAAAAACGCCTCGCAACCATTCCTGAACTCCGTGACGTGAACTCCGACCAGCAAATGCACGGCTTGCAAAGCTCTCTGGTGGTCGACCGCGACACCGCTTCGAGCCTCGGCGTTTCCATGCAAGCCATTGATAACACCTTGAACGACGCCTTTGGCCAGCGGCAAGTCTCCAACATCTACAAAGGCCTGAATCAGTACCACGTGGTGCTGGAAGTGATGCCGAGCGCCCAGCAGAGTCCCGAGGCGCTCAAATCTATTTACGTGCCGAGCTTCCATGGCAAATTGGTTCCCCTCAGCGCGTTTGCGCATTACGAACCGACCAACACCGCGCTCTCCGTGAATCACCAGGGAATCTTCCCGGCCATCACGCTTTCCTTCAATCTCGCGCCGGGCGCATCGCTCGGTCCCGCCGTTCAGCACATTCTCGACGCCACGCGGCAAAGCGGCATGCCGCCTACCGTCCACGCCACGTTCCAAGGAACGGCCCAGGCCTACCAGGAATCTCGTGCCTCGCAGACCTTTCTCATCATCACCGCGCTCGTGGCCGTGTATATCGTTCTCGGCATTCTGTACGAGAGTTTCATCCACCCAATCACCATTCTTTCCACCATACCTTCCGCGGGCATTGGAGCTATTTTGGCAATTCAGGTCGCGCACACCGACTTGAACATGATTGCGTTGATAGGCATTATCCTGCTGATTGGAATCGTGAAGAAAAACGCGATTCTCATGATTGATTTTGCTGTGCAATTGGAGCGCGAAGAGAGCCTTTCGCCCCTGGAGGCCATCTACAAGGCCTGTCTGCTGCGTTTCCGGCCGATTTTAATGACCACGATGGCCGCATTGTTTGGCGCCTTGCCGCTCGCTCTTGGCACCGGCGTCGGTTCCGAACTGCGCCGGCCGCTGGGCGTCACCATCATTGGCGGCCTTATCGTCAGCCAGCTGCTGACGCTTTTCACCACCCCGATTGTTTATATCTACATGGACCGCTTCCAGTCCTGGCTTCGCGGCCTTTTCGGAAGCGCTCCCGCGCCGGTGCACGCTCCCGCCCATTCCGACTGACGCGGGTAGCTCACAGGGCCCCCTTTGTCATCCCCAGCGGAGCAGGCCGGCTTGTTTCTGCGCTCGCGAATCGAGCGTCGGCCTGCAAGGCGGGATCCTGGCTGGATCGCCTCGTGCCTCATTTTCGAGTTTCGAATTTCCATTTTCAATCTTCCATTTTCGAAATCACGAGCTGCCGATCAGCCATCCCGTCAGAAATACCAGCACGCCGCCCACGACCACCTGAAACGTCGCTTGCAGGAATGGGGTATCCATGTATTTGTGCCGTACGTAGCTGATCACGCAAAGCTCCACCGCCACGACCGCCGCGGCCACCAGCGTGGCTACGCGAAAACTGGAGATTAGGAACGGAAGCGTGTGGCCGATGCCGCCCATCGTGGTCATGAAGCCGGTCACCCCGCCGCGCAGCCACGGCGAGCCGCGTCCCGTGAGCGAACCGTCGTCGGAGAGGCCCTCGGAGAACGCCATTGAAATGCCTGCTCCAATCGACGCCGCCAGCCCCACGAGAAACGCATCCCAGCTGTGTTTCGTGGCAAACGCTGCCGCAAACAACGGCGCCAGCGTCGATACGGAGCCGTCCATCAGCCCCGCAAGACCCGGCTGCACCACTTGCAGTAAAAACAGCTTGCGGTGCGATTCTTCTTCCTGTGCTTTCGCGCTCGACGTCAGATGCTTTTCTTCCAGTTCGCCTGCCACCTGCGTGTGCTTGCGCTCCTCGTCGGCAAGCTGGTTCAGCAATTCGCGCGTGGAGGCGTCGCTGGTCCGGCTCGCCGCTTTGTGATAGAAGCGCTGCGCCTCCAACTCCATCACTTCGGCTTGCCTTCGCGCGGCCTTCACGCCCAGCGGCCGCACCAGCCATACCGGCCGCCGCTGGAGAAATCCTTTTACGTTCTCCCGCCGGATCAGCGGAATGTGCTCGCCAAAGCGCTGCCGGAACATGGCAATCAGCCGGTCGCGATGCACCGCCTCTTCTTTGCGCATGTCCTCGAACATTTCCGCCGTCGAGGGATACTCTTCGCGCAGCGCATCGGCAAAATCGCCATAAATGCGCCCATCTTCTTCTTCCGCGCCGATGGCGATGGCCAAAATCTCTTTTTCCGTCAGGTCTTTGAATTTCTTGAGCATCGTCCTCTTCCTCAGTGCCTGTAGAGGCAAGGTTCAGCCCGGCATCTTCTCCCGTGTGGTGGCGGGTCTTTTACACCCGTTCTTTTGCGGTTCGCTTCCTGGAGCGCCGGGCGGAATTTATCCCCACGCAGTCGGGAGCCCGGCATCTTCGCTTGTTCCTCAATCCCCTGTAGAGGCCGGGCTTTCCGCTCGGCTCTTTTCCCCGATTTGAGGAGAAAGAATCGCACAAAGGGCCGGGAGAAGTCACCTGTGAGCCCCGGTCATTCTGAGCGCAGCGAAGAGTCTCTCTTCGCCGCTTCGGGCGCCGTAGGCGTGCCACACGCTAGCCGGGCCCGTCAGGGCCCGAGTAACTTTGTACGAACATACGGTTCATCTTTTTCCTGCGGGAAGGAAATCCCTGGCTAATATTTCCCTATAGGCCCCTATAGGACTCTTGCGTCTTTTGAACTTTTCACGGGCGAACTTGTGCGGCTTGGGAGGTCGTGTGACGTTTTCAGATTACAAACTGGAGCGGGTCGGATTCGGCTTGATTCTGTGTATTGCTCTGCTGATGTTCTTTCAACCGCTCGTTAGACTGCACGGGCACAATGGCAGCCAAAGCATCAACGCTATAAACGTTCGCTATGAGCTGTCGCAACTCCAGTCGAATCTGCGCGTTTTGGCGACTATTAACTATCCGTCGGATAGCGGTGCATCCCTCGTTTCTGAGGCAGGAGCGCCCGTGGCGGCCAAGCCTGTGCCGATACCTTTTAGCTTAAGGGCGGCGTCGCTGGTTCAGTGGTTTGTTTTCGGCGCTCTGGGTTTCTGTTTATTGGCGCTGTTCGGTCATTTTTTCTTTAAAAAGGCGGTTGCCATACTTAGCTTAGTAGGAGGTTGTGCGGGCGCTATTGCCGTTCTGCACGTGATGCTGATGGGCTCCGACCTCCGCTCCTGGACCGAAATATTAGTGAACACCGCGCTGCTTTCCCCAGAGGATCCCAGCGGGGCGATCAGGATGGCGAGTGCGTTTCTCGTAAGTCCGGCGTTTGGATTATACGCGCTGACCGCCTGTTTGTTTTTGGTGCCCATTCTTTCGTTTTCCCGCGCCATCCCGCGCGTAAGGTCCGTTGCCCGGGGTGAACAAAGGATCAGTCGCTCACAGCCCATCTCTCTTCGTCCCGTTAATTCACGGTACCCTGAGGAGAATTGCCGGTCTTTAAACGTGTCAGAAGGCGGTCTGCTCCTTGAAACCTCGTTGAACCACTATTATGTAGGGATGGAAATCTACTTGACGCGCAATGCCCATGCGGCGGGCCCGGCAAACGCCGAAGAGCATGGTTCGGTGGTGCGCGTGCAAAAGACGCAGAAGGGCGGGTGCCGCATTGCCATACGCATTATTCCCGACGTTTAGCCCGATGCGTCCACACACATATCAAAACCGAGCTTAAGCATGTACCCAAGGGGATTTCATGCTCTCTTTTCATAAGCCCTGCTGTCCGGAAATCGGAAAGGTTCACCTCCAGAGCCAACTTCTCTTCACGTCAGCCCGGCCCCACGGCTAGGCTAACTGTAGAGGCCGTGCTTTTAGCCCGTCTCTTCCAGAGCGCCGTATGCGCGACACAGCTCTCTCACTTTCTCTTCGATTTTCCAATTTCGATTTTCGCCGCCGAGCCGAGCGAAAAAGGCCGAGAGAAGCACCTACGATTGACCTAATTCCGCCCGTGCGATTTGCGAGTTCCCGAGACGGCAAAGCGTGGAAATTGTTGTCCTTGACTTTTGGTCGTGCCAGCCGGAACATGTGGTGACCGCGTATCGATCCTCTCTAGAGGTTCTAGTCGCCCACACAACTTGGGAAAAGGAGTTCGCCATGGCGCTTTCCAACTCCAAAGCCCTCCGCTGGCTTTTGCGCGGACTCATTTTTTTGCTACCTGTCCCCGTCTCGGCGATCCGCAACCGCTCCAGCGCCAAATTCAGTTCCGTCTCCGCTTTACGTTTTGAAGGGCTCGCTTTGCTGGGGGCGAGCCGGCATCTGCGAGAAGGAGAAAACCGATGACCACAGAAGCGTCCGCAAAAACTTCGAACCCTGCTCCGCTCGGGTTAGCAGGATTCGGGCTCACAACCGTAGTATTGAGCTGCATCAATGCGGGTCTGTTTCCTTCTGAGGCCGCGCCCGTTGTCGTGCCACTTGCGTTTGCCTACGGGGGGCTAGCCCAGATAATCGCCGGGATTATGGAGTACAGGCAAGGAAACACCTTCGGCACGGTGGCTTTCATATCGTACGGGACTTTCTGGTGGTGGTACGCGTTTCTACTATGGAGTATTGGTGCGGGATGGATCAAGCCGCCACACTCGTCGGGCATCGGTTTGACGCTGCTCATGTGGGGGGTCTTCACATTTTATATGTGGATTTCGACATTTCGAATAAACATGGCACTCTGGCTTATCTTTCTTACTCTTTGGATCGCCTTCTTCCTGCTGGCAGGCGGCGATCTGGGCATGGGAGCGGGCTGGCGTCATGCGGGCGGCTGGGACGGGATCCTGTGTGGAATCCTAGCGCTGTATTTGTCTTTCGCCGAGGTCACGAATGCGGTGGCAGGCCGGGCGGCTATCCCGACCGGAGGCCCGATCATGAGGGGCTGAAGAAAAGCAAGGCTTGAGCACTAACAAATGCAAAAATCCCGAGCGGCCATAGGCGCGCCTCGACTTGTCGCCGTGCCGGCGACTTTGCGCGAGCCCCTGACTTGGAAGGACGCCGCGTAACCTATTACACAAAAAGGCGTTAACTGTTTCTAAAACGATCTCAGACTCGAAGGGTGCTTCCCCCTTGTTCCACTCCCATTCACGTACTCCAATTTGGGACTTTCTCCTTTTTTTCGTCAATTTTCCCCATTTGGTCCTCAATTTTTCCTCATAGCCCGCTTTCCTTTTCTGGTACCCCCGTACTACCATTTGGTTGCGGGGCCCTACTCCTTTCTGAGTACGTTCTCGCTATCGTTTTTGCGTCGCCAACGAAATAGACTTTACTTGGATAAGCAGGCAAAGTCCGTCTGGAAAGTCGGCCGCGCAATAGCGTCCCACTTTGAGCTAGTGCGTGAAATGATGAACAAGAAACCCGAAACACAGACAGCCCCTAAATCGCCGACTACCCAAACGGAGCGCCGCGGCAATCGTCGCTGCCACATCACCCAACTGATGAGGATCCGGCCCTCGGACCCCAAGAAACCGCAGTTTGAGGACTTGCGCGGCTCGATGAGCGTGTCTCGCTCGGGCGTCTATTTTCAAACCAGTGAACCCGGCTATGAGGTAGGATTGCGGCTTTTCGTGACCATGCCCTACTCGAACGATCCTGCCTCGTTGAATCGCGAGTATTTGGCCGAGGTCGTGCGCCGGGACGTTTTGCCCACCGGTATGTTTGGCATCGGGATCAAGATCCTAATGGAGATGGGGGTTCAACATTCTTACAATTTCGGCGCCAGCACGCCTTTTTAGATGGACCAACGAGAGCGCGGGGAGCGCCGTGTCGCGCACAGCACACGGGGAACCAACAGCAGACCGTTGACAGATCTCAGTCTACGCGCGAATTAAGGTCGAACGCAGAAGATCAAAAGAGATTCAAAGAGTTGGTTCCGATTCCTATCTTGGAAACAAGAGCGGGCGTCCCTGGTACTTGGGACGCCCGTCCTTGTGTTTGGGGGTGGAGAGAACTCGTTACGATGTCTGTCCGAACAACCGCATCGTGCGATGCCGCAGCATCCCGAGTTGCCGGTTCAAGGGGTGCCTGCGAGAGAGAAAGCTCAAAACCGGGGCGCGCCGTTGCGTGAGCTTGTTGATGGCGATGGTCAGGCGCACGTCGCGTCGCGCAAATTTCAAACCTGATTCCAGAGCTTCCCTGGCATCTTCGCGTCTTCCCGCTGCCGCATAAACTTCCGCCAGATTCAAATAGAGTTGCGCTTGATTCCGCTTCATGCGCACAGCGGAGTCGCAGAGCCGCTCGGCTTCACCCCATTTCCCTTCCGAGCGCGCCAGAACCACGCCCAGATAGGACATGTAGTAGGGGTTGTTCTTCTCGAGTTCTACGGCGCGGCGCATGTGGGCAAGGGCCTTGTCCGCATGCTTGTCGCGCAGGAAGGTTAGTCCGGTCTTGAACTCGCGAAAAGCTTCCGTATCCATCATGGTCTCACCTCATCGCCCCGGGCGATTCGGGGTTGTAGAAAATTGGATTTCCAGGAATGGGAATGATCCCCGCGCAGCGCAGAGGGCAAGCACGCCAACCACAATTCAGAAGCTTCAAAAGAAATGTTCCGCGAAGCCAGGGCACCTGCGGAACGGCCAAACACGACGGTTGCGAGAAAGGTTCCCATTTCCCAGTCATTTTGCAACGTACACGATGTCTTACGGAGAATCTACTGAACGGGAGGACAGTCTTGGTCCAGCGGCACCGCCGTTGTAAGGGAAGCGCGGGGGACAGGTAGTACTTTGTGGGACTTCGGTTCCAGGTGAAGCTTACTTTCTGGGGAGTCCTCAAATACTGTTTCTGCTCTGCAGGGTAATCCGGTTGGGCTAGTTTTGATTCTTTTTCGGTTTTGGCGCGTTTTTCGAGCTGCTCCGCCAATCTTCCCAATCGGTGAGTGTGGCTTTGTACATGGCTTTGGCGGCTTTGTGCAGCCAGCGGCCGCGGCGGGAAGCCAAGTCGCGCTTCACGTGAGCGATCGCTTGCGGGCTGGCGAAGTGCATGTTCGCGGTTTCCCAACCCATGTCATAGAGCAGGCGCGCTTCGTCCCGCTCTTTGGGGAGGGAAGAAAGTTCGATGCGCGAACAATCGGGCGCTAGTCGCCGCACCAGCCAGTGACCGTGGAAGTGCACGCAGGGGTCTTTAACGCGAATGGCATTTTCGACCAACTTCGCGCCATAGACCGCATCGGATGGAAGCCGCTTGTACCAGGCGTACGCGGAAGTGCGGATGCCCTTGGCCTCGCGGGCGATGAACGCTCCTTGCCAGGATGAAAGCGCAAGAATGCGGGGGTGGCCGAGACTACCGAGTCCGGCAATGCGGCGCTTTAGTTGATATGCGCGGCAGGGCTCGGGGAGTGATTCTTCAATCAGCTTGCGAGCTTCGCCGGGCGGCTTCGCGGTGTACGGCGGGCACTGCTGCACCTTCTCCCAGAAGCGCACGGGATCGCGCAGTTTGCTTAGGGCTAGCAGACGGAGCCACTGATGATGCTCGGCGAGAACAAAAGCCTTACCGCCTGCTGCTAGTGCATCGCGGTAGCCTTCCTCGACCGCTTCAGCGGCTTCGCGGCGTGTGAGGGACAAATGTTCCTCGGAGATAGCCAGATAAGCGCTGGTTGTTAGCCGCGCCAAGTCCAGGGTGTAAGCACAGGGCCAGGCTTCGTCGAGGTCATTCACACCCCAGATGAGACGGCCTTCTTCGTCGCGCCAGGTGCCAAAATTTTCGACGTGCAGGTCGCCGACAGCGAGAACGGAAGGCGCGTTCGCGAGTTCGGGGCAGGTGTTCGGCCAGAGCTGGAGCCAGCGGTAAAAGGTTGCGCGAAAGAAGGAGAACGCCGCTTCGGCCATTTGCTGGTGCTTCAAGGCCATGTCTTGGCGCACGATGGGAAGGCGCTTCGGCAGCCAGCGCTCGAAATCGGCGGTGGCTTGGAAGATGTTCATGCAGGCAGAGGTGCGCTCGCCAGGGCTAGGCGCGGGCATGCTCCGTATGCGCTTTGGCGGCGTGCATGCGGGCTTCGTAAACTGGGAACTTTGTGGCTAGGTCAGCGACTTGTTTGCGGACGCGCTGCTCGACTTCGGTGTTCCCGATGTTCGTAAGGACATCGGCAATCCAGCCGCCAATCTGCTCCATTTCGGGCTCGTGCATGCCGCGCGTGGTGATGGACGGGCTACCCAGGCGGATACCACCGGCCTTCATTGGCGGTAGCGGATCGAAGGGAATAGCATTTTTGTTTACGGTGATGCCGGCGCGGTCGAGAGCTTTCTCCGCGTCGGAGCCGGTGATTCCGCGTGGGTGCACTTCGATCAGAAACAGGTGATTGTCTGTGCCGCCGCTGACGATGCGGAATCCGCGCTTAGCTACGGTCGCCGCCATCGCTTTCGTGTTGGCCACCACTTGCTTTTGGTATTCCTGGAACGACGGCTCCATCGCTTCTTTCAGACACACGGCTTTGGCTGCGATGGTGTGGACGAGCGGCCCACCCTGCGTTCCGGGGAAGGTCAGCTTGTCCAATTCCTTGGCGAAAGGGGCTTTGCAGAGAACCATGCCGCCGCGCGGTCCGCGGAGCGTCTTGTGGGTGGTGGTGGAAACGATGTCCGCGTGGGGAATCGGGCTGGGATGCACGCCTGCGGCGACCAACCCCGCGATGTGCGCCATGTCCACAAAGAAAATCGCGCCGACCGCTTTCGCGGCTTTGGCGATGCGCTCGAAATCGATGATGCGCGGGTACGCGCTTGCTCCTGCCACAATCATTTTCGGTTTGTGCTCGCGTGCCAGGCGCTCGATTTCGACGTAATCGATGCGCTCGTCTTCTTTGCGCACGCCGTAGGCCACGAACTTGTACATGCGGCCGGAAAAATTCAGGGGATGCCCGTGGGTCAGGTGGCCGCCGTGGGAGAGATTCATGCCCAAAACCGTATCGCCTGGTTGCAGCAGGGACATGTAGACGGCGACGTTTGCGGAAGTTCCCGAGTGCGCCTGCACGTTGGCGTGCTCGGCTCGGAAAAGTTCTTTCGCGCGGTCAATGGCTAATTGTTCGACTTTGTCCGCGAATTCGCAGCCCCCGTAATAGCGCCGGCCCGGGTAGCCTTCCGCGTATTTGTTGGTGAAAATCGAACCCATGGCTTCGAGCACTGCTTCGGAGACAAGATTTTCTGAGGGAATCAGCTCGAGCCCGGTGGCCTGACGGCGCGCCTCTTCCCGCAGCAGATCGGCGATTTGCGGATCAACGGAATCGAGCGGGCGATTCATGCGCTCTTCAGCGGAGGTGGTTGGCGGCATGGCAATTCCTCGTTTCTCAGTGAGCGTGTGGTGTGAACTGAAGAGCAATTTTATCGGATGGAGTTGCGGAAAGCCAATGCATACAAGGGCTGCGCGATCGTGGACTCCTCGAAGCAGCTATCTATCGCCCGCAAAACGGATACTATGAGGATTTGATTCACGAAGCTGCGGCGCTGATGGAATCCCTCGCCAACAATCATGCCTTCCTGGAGGGCTATAAGCGCATCAGCTTCGTTCTGACCGATGCGTTTCTGCCCGCCAACGGGAGCTTTCTGGCCGTGGAGGCACTGAGCGCGCACCGGTTCATCACGGAGGCAATCAGCAAGAGAGAGTTTCGATTTCGCCAGATCCGGGAATGGCTTGCCGAACGCGCACGACCTCTCTCCGACCAGGGCAGTTTGTGAATTTTCGCTGCTGATAGAGCCGATTAACCGGCACCTTGTGCTTTGGTTCGTTCTCCTTGTTCTATGGCGGCGATTTTGTCGAGGCGGCGCTGGTGGCGGCCACCGAGGTAGGCGGTGGCCAAGAAAACTTGAACCATTTCAATGGCGGCTTCGCCGGTGACAATTCGGCCGCCCAAGGCGAGCACATTGGCGTCGTTGTGCTCGCGCGCGAGGCGCGCAGTGTTCACGTCATGCGCAACGGCGGCACGGATGCCCGGAATTTTGTTCGCGGCAATAGAAATTCCAATTCCGGTGCCACAAACGGCGATTCCCAAGTCCGCTTGTTTTGAAACTACGTGTTCGCCTACGGCTTTGCCGTAGTCGGGATAGTCCACAGATTCTTCGGAAGAAGTTCCGAGGTCGCTCACGGCGTAGGCTGCGCCCTCTAGGTACTTGCGAATAGCTTCTTTGACGGAAAATCCGGCGTGGTCGGAACCGATGGCGATGCGCGGCTTAGAAGGTGCCTCGGTCATGCGCTCCCCTGAAGTAAAGCTGGCGCGATTGTATATGATGAGGCCCTGGTTGCACAGTCCTGGTCGCTTGATTCGTTGGAAATGCCTGAGGAGCAGCCATGCGCCAGAGCCTGTGGCTGGCGAGGGGGCCTGGCAGTCCGCAACTTCATTTCCGTTCCTTGCCGCAGCGCAAGAGAAACCGATTGCCATTCGCGATGTTCTTTCCTTATTGCTGCAGAATGCGGGTGGTATAGTTGCCGCTGCCCGCCCTGTTACGGCGAAGGAGTTGAGAATTCATGCGCCCATCGAATCCGTTTGAGCCGATTCTGCGAAATAGCGGAATGACCGCCTGCCGCCTGCTTTGCCTGGGCTGTCTTGCGCTGTCGAGTTCTTTCGTGGCGAACCGCGCGGTCTTTGCGCAGGAAAAGAATCCTTACGCCGGCGACGCGAAAATCGCCAAGCTCGGCGAATACCAATTTCGCTTGAACTGCGCGTTTTGCCACGGGCTGGGGGCGCGCGGAGGCGGGCGCGGGCCGGATTTAACGCGAGCGCAAAAGCGCCACGGCAACTCCGACGCGGAGATGTTTCACAACATTCATGACGGCATTCCAGGCACCGCGATGCCCGCGGCCACCAATGGCGGTATCGGCGTGGGCATGAGCGACGAAGAAATCTGGCAAGTGATTACTTATCTTCGCAGCGTGCAGGTAAAAGCTCCCGCGCAGCCGGTAGGAAACGCCGAGCACGGCAAGGAACTTTTCAGCGGCGCGGCAGGCTGCTCCAGCTGCCACATGTTGCAAGGGAAAGGGGGCCGCCTTGGGCCGGATCTCAGTGCCGTGGGCGCTTCGCGCTCGATGGAATATCTCCTCGAATCCGTGCGCAATCCCAGCCAGCGGCTGGCGCAAGGCATCTTCGAATCAATGAAGGAGTTTCCACAGGAATACGAATCGGTTTCGGTGGTGACCGCCGACGGAACGAAGCTCAGCGGCGTGGTTCTCAACGAAGATCAGTTTACTTTGCAAATGCTGGACACCCGCGAGCAGTTGCACTTGTTTGAGAAGGACAAGTTGCGCTCGTTCGAGACGCGGCGCGAATCGCTGATGCCTGCTTACGGCCAAAAAACGCTGAGCGACAAGGATCTGCAGGACCTGATCGCTTACCTGCAAAGCGTAGGCGCCCAATGAAATATGAATGGACGGAGATGGCAGGCTCGCTGCGGCGGCCGGCCACGCGCGGCCTCGGAATGACAATCGCTCTAAGTGCGATACCCCTTTTGTTGACTGGGGCGGTTAACGGGGGGCTCGCTTCGGTTGCCTGTGCGCAAGTGACGCCGCAACGGCTGCTGGAATCCGCGAAAGAGCCGCAAAACTGGCTGATGTATTCCGGAGATTATGCGGGGCGGCGCTACAGCGCGCTCGATCAGATCAGCACGGCGAATGCGGCTTCGCTCGTGCCGAAGTGGGCGTACCAAACGATGGCGGGAGGAAAATTTGAAACCACACCGCTGGTCGTTGACGGCGTGCTTTATGGGACCGGCGCCGACGATCGCGCTTTCGCACTCGACGCGCGCTCTGGACGCCCCATTTGGCAATACCAGCGCGCCCTGCCGCCGGATATTCGTCCTTGCTGCGGCCGCGTGAATCGCGGACTCGCCATTCTTGGGGACAAAGTGTTTCTTGGCACGCTCGACGCACACCTCATCGCACTCGACACAAAAACCGGAAACATCGTTTGGGATGTCAACGCGGCCGGCGGATCCGACTATAACAAGGGCTACAGCATCACGCTCGCGCCGCTGGTGATCAAAAATCTCGTGCTCATCGGCGTTTCCGGCGGCGAATATGGCATTCGCGGTTTCATCGACGCTTACGACGCCGCGACCGGCGCGCGCCAGTGGCGCTTCTACACGGTTCCCGGTCCAGGCGAACCCGGCCATGAAACCTGGGAAGGCGACTCCTGGAAAATTGGCGGCGCGCCTGCTTGGATTACCGGCACGTACGATCCAGCGACGAATACGACGTTCTGGACCACAGGCAATCCTTCACCTTCGAATCGCGGCGAAGGCCGCGCTGGAGACAATCTCTACAGCAATTCTTTGCTGGCGCTCGATCCGGCCACCGGAAAATTGAAATGGTATTTTCAATTTACGAAGCATGACGAACACGACTACGATGCGACGCAAGTTCCCGTTCTGGTTGAGGACGGCGACCGCCATCTCATCTTGCAAGCCAATCGCAACGGTTTCTTTTACGTCCTTGACCGCAGCAACGGAAAGCTTCTTTCCGCCACTCCCTACGGCAAAGTCACTTGGAGCAACGCGAAAGACGCGAGCGGCGTGCCTATTGAACGCAAAGAGGCTTCGCCCACTCTGACTGGAGTGCCGGTTTGCCCCGGTGCGCTCGGCGCCACGAACTGGTTCTCGCCGACCTACGACGCGCAAACGAAACTTTTCTACGTCACGGCGCGCGAACAGTGCGACATTTTCAGCACTGCACCCCAGCCTTACGATCCGGGCCACGCGTTTTACGGCAGCGCGTATTTCCCGAACGACAATGCGCAGCCGTTTTGGGGAGCCGTTCGCGCTGTCGATCCCGCGACCGGCCAGATCAAATGGGAGCTCAAGCATCTCTCGCCGTCGTGGTCGGGTGTGCTTTCTACCGCAGGGGGGCTTGTCTTCACCGGCGATGCCGAAGGGAATTTCATGGCGCTCGATGCGGCTTTTGGAAAAATTCTCTGGCACTTTCAGTGTGGCGCAGCAATCTACGCCGGGCCCATGACGTACGCCATCGACGGCAAGCAATACGTCGCCATCGCCGCGGGTAGCACGCTTTTCGCGTTTGGTCTCCCCTGATTGTTCTACACCGACTTGGCGGAATCAACTTGCGTTTTATCTGCCGCTTGCGGCACTGGCGTTTGCAAGAAAAGGCTTCCAACTGCAATCGCCAGGAGCAGCAACACGACCGGATCGATGGGATGCCGGTACCGCAGGTTGGAATGCGTGATGTAATAGAGCCAGGGAAACACCACAGGATAGGCCGCGATCGGAAAAGCATACAGGTTGCCCTTCCAGACAAGCGTTGCGATTCCCAGCAGCCCGCCGAGCGCCGACGCGGTACTACATACGAGCACCACGCGGACCAACGGGGAATCGGCTGACAAGAATCCTCGCCATGGGTTCACCAGCCCGGTCCAAAAAGCAACAAATCGTTCCGCGATTAGGCTCACTTCAATCCTCGGATACATGCGCATGAAAGCCAGCGCCTTGCGCTTCTCCTCTTCCATGAACGACACTTCGCCCATGTGGAAATAGCGGACCAGTTCGCGCTCTTTTGAGATTTTCGGCGGCCATGAAGCATGCGGCGCATAGTTCTCGTTGTTGCCGATGTAAAGTTCGAGCGGAAGATTCGAGCGCAGTGGAACGAATCGGTGAAACACGGCGTAGTTGCGTACCGTCCACGGCACGCAGCACAGAATCGCAATGCCCGCCGAAGCCAGCGCAGGTTTCATTGGGCGAAATTTTATTTCGCGCTCCTCTTGATCGGCTCGGTACGCTCGGTACGCTGCCCATCCCAGCAAAAACGGCAGCAGCGAACCCAGCGACGGGTTGGTCATCAGCGTGAAGCCCCACAGCAGTCCGTACCGAGACCAGTCGCGCCAGCGCTTCGATTCCGCAAGTTCCAGGGTCGCCCACAAGAGCGTTGCGCTGAGCAGCGCTGCGAGCGATGTGTCCCATACCCATTCGAAAGGAAACATAACTGCATTGGGAAACAGAGCCCACAGCCACGCGGCCCCGCTTGCGACACGGGTCCCCGCAACGCGCTTGCCCGCATAAAAAACCGCAACGCAAACGCCGGAGGAAAACAACGCATTGAGAAAAACTACTGCGAAAAACGATGCGCGCGTGAAAACTCCGAACACGCGGAAGATGCCTGCCACCAACAGCGGATACACCGGCGTCAGCCATGCTGAGGGTCCGGTGTCTTTCCCAAACGGCGAACTGAAACCCTTTCCCGTTGCCAACGACTTCGCGATGCTTCCGGTCTCCTGGCTGAACATCGCCGGCGCGAGCAGATCGTGCGGAAATTTGCGCTCCTCGTGCCACACGAAAGCCAGACGCGCTGCCAGCGCTACCACAAAAATCAGCCAGACCGACCTCGCCGCTGTCAGAAGAATCTTCTTCATTTCGCATTTGTGCAAACAGAAAGAAGGGAATCAGTATGCCATACCGTCGGCGCTGAAAAGCGGACCCGGAGATTTGCCCCTAGCGGCGGCTTTCCAGGCTCGCGGATTCGCGCCAAACTCATCGCGGAAGGCGCGATTGAAGTTCGACACATCACCGAAGCCGCAATCCAGCGCGACATCCAAAACTTTTTCTTTCTTCGACGCCAATCGTACCGCGGCTTCGCGCAGGCGCATCCGGCGCACGTATTGGTGCGGGGTCACTCCCGTGAGTTGCTCGAACGTGCGCAGAAAGTGGTATGGACTGAGGCCAGCTTCTCGCGCCAGGCGCCCTAGGGGCAACTCACCATCCGCATGACGCTCGATCATTCGAACGGTTCGCGTTACACGCGCGACGCTGCTTTGCGCCACGCTGTTCGCGCTAGGGGGTAAACCGTGCACTAGCTTCACCGCCTCCGCGGCGAGTTGCACGCTCAGTTCTTCCCAGGGCATTTCCGAAGAGCGAACAAGCCCGGCGCAAGCTCTCGCCACCACCGGCGACAAGTGTTGCAAAGGCGACAGGCGCCGCGTCCCGAAATTTCCCTGTCCGCGCGAAATTCCAGCGTCCGATGATAGGCGCTCAAAGTAATCCGGCGAGTAG